>Ga0181405_1000001_pt1 | contig 144404 bp, 179 predicted proteins | sample 28SPOviralmetaG_FD_130134 | JGI IMG/M metagenome (GOLD analysis project Ga0181405, IMG submission 130134) | Marine viral communities from the oligotrophic San Pedro Time Series (SPOT) site, San Pedro Channel, CA, USA - 28 SPOT_SRF_2011-11-29 | ecosystem: Environmental > Aquatic > Marine >...
AATATTAATGAAATACTGACATCCAAGAACGTGTAATTTCGTGTACATACTCTCACGTGCATATAATACCCACAGTAACAACGTCATACAGGTCTCATAACCAGCTCGAATGATTACATTAGATGCATGGTACATCTGGTCTATCGTTGGGTACAAAAAACTATCTCTGGGAGTAAGTCTTCGAATGGTTAATAAAGATGTATCAATTTCAACTAGACCTGCGAAACTAAGTATAAAAGCCTCTTCGGGGTGCATAAGAGGTCTAAGAAGAGCTAGAAGACATACTAAATGATGAAGTATGATTAAATTTCTAAGAGTGTGTATAACTTTCGGCTGAAGAATTATCCACATGAGATCATACGACATGTACGTAGTGAGAGCATGTGTTAAAAACATAGGGTACACTTTATAGCTAAAAAATACATCAGCCACACATAATGCTGAGAATGGTGCGAGAAACAGTAAAGACGCCACATCATGAATAACGACAGCACGACGGTCCTTATTCATTTTGTGATTAGACAATATTCTTTTTTTTTATATCAATCGCGTGAAATACTAAAAGGTAACCATGGTTTATTTAACTGTTCATCTTGTAGACGGGAAGGTGATATTTTTTGTGGTTCTTTTATTGTTAATCCATTTGTTGCGATATATTTAACACCCTTTTCAAGAGTTTTCCCACGATGAAAATAAGTCCATGTACAAGGAAAAAATACAATTTTTCCTGCTTTTGGTTGTATAATTTTTCCACAAGAAAATTCAGTAGTTCCACCCAAATCCTTTTCAACATCGTTTAAGTAAATAATGTACGTAAATGCTTTCCAATGAGGAGGATGAGTTTGATCGTGGTGCCAGTGATAATATTCACCAGGTTCGGTTCTCTGAATCTGTGGTGGAAATACATGTGAGTGCTTCAATATAAGAGACGTTTGATTTTTCACATGATCATCAACATCCATTTTTAATATAAAAGTTTCATACTTTTTCATAGCTTTTCGTATCATATCATTAAAATACTTTTCTTCCTCTATCCATTCGGGTTCACCGTATATTCTTAGATCTGTACTTTTCTTATGTTTCTCACTCACAACTCCTCCCCCGACAGTCCCACTATTTTTTAAATCACTCTTTTCAAACTTCTCTATGACTCGGTCACAAAAATCAATTGGTATTACATCATCACATTCGTATATGAATTCCATTTGTTATTTTTTACAACATAATCCTTAAGTCTATACATTTTTAAACATGGGTCTCATGTTTAAAAATGCACTCAAAGGGTTTCGAACCCCTGACCTCAAGCTTACTAAGCTTGCGCTCTACCACTGAGCTATGAGTGCGATATGCTGAGAGCGGGGTTCGAACCCGCGCGTGCATAGCACAGACGATCTTAAGTCGTCCTCCTTAGACCACTCGGACATCTCAGCGTCATAGAGTCTCCCACTCTACTCTACTAACCCATCAAATCTTTAAGCATTTAGATGGTGGTTCAAATGCTAATTTATCCTTGAGTTCTTTACGTTGTTTCATCTTCTTGATATCTGCACCTTGACAATCATGCTTTGTCAGATTAAGACAACTCGGACAAAAGCTACCACCACAATATTTACAATCGATAGGGACACCACATTTCTTTTTACAGAGTTGACAAGGCATTTACTATTATTAACTTGGATAAAGATTTTAACCCCATTTAATCAAGAAATGTCTCTCACTTACGCCTTCAGTAAACCAATTCACACCGAATATGCTCACCTGAAAAAAACTCTAAAAAACTCTACGGCTGCTTATGGTTCTGCTTTGAGTGCTTCTTACTTCATCACACAAGGTGCAGATCAAGGTGTATCTGCTGCTCTAGGTGCAATTGCGTCATATGCATATGTGAGTCTTCTCTCCAATCGGGTGGATAAACTCGAAAATTCGACAATTCAGAAGGAGTTCTTTGCACCTCTAGGTGCAGCTGCTTTTGAAGTGTCATGGAATAATGCACCATTTGCATTTGACTTTGATTATGGTGCCACATTTGTAGGATTTTTGGCGTATAAATTTGCACTCTCAACGGTGCTGTATCAAATTGTGAGAGAAATGATGATTGGGGATAGTGCAAGTTTCTATGACACTGAGGAGAAAGTATATAACGACCTTAGCGAAGACGAGCCAGTTCACGAGCCAATCGAACAACCTTACGAGGTGAATGTTGATTGAGACTGAGCCTGTTCACGAGACTGAACTTATTGCGACCATTGAGACCCTTCATAGCCATGATACGCTTCCTAGCTACATCCTTGGTGAGGGGCATGGCCTTCTTTTGAGGCTTGGGCATAGGCATAACAGCCCTGATTGTGGCGCGAGTGGGGGTTACGATTCGCTTAGTCACCATACCCTTCATGAAGTTGGTGGCAACCTTCTTGTTGAGAGCCTTCTTCTCGGCGCGCTTCTTAGCCGCTACCTGCTTCTTGGCAGCCTCGGGGTACAACTTGGCTAGGGGAACGTTGTTCATGCTGTTCTTCGCCCTTGCCTTGATGTAACTACATAACTTATTGACAGTTTTCTTTTCTGCATTGGGAACACCATACTTCTTGGCAACCTTCACCACCTCATCCTTCTTGTGGAGACGGCACTTCTTACGACCAAACTTGAGATCACCCGCCTTGTCCACGGATACGAGTACTGGAGTCATTTTATATTATACTGAGAAAAAGTTTAAAGAGGAGTTCAGACCTCTTTATATATGAATTGCTGTTTCACTAAAAGAATTCTTTCTGGTGTTGATGATTCGATACCGGTTTTTAGTCTTAATAATTACGAGGGATATGCAAAAATCACGAGCGTCTATGATGGAGATACATTCAAAGCGGTTATCATACTTCATGGTCGACCTCTAAAGTTTACTTTTAGAACTCTTGGATATGACTCAGCTGAAATGAAACCTAGTCTTGGGTTGAGGGGTAGAGCTGATCATATTCATCTAGCAAGACTTGCCCGTGACATGTTTAAGGAAGAATGTGGTTTTGATGATCGCGCACCTTACCAATTGTGGAACCCATTTATGTGTAGAAACAAGGTTAACGGTTTGGTGTGGATTGAATGTGGTAAAAATGATAAGTATGGTAGACCCTTGGTGACAGTCTATAGACGTAAGGGGGATAAACAGTCGGTAAACCAAAAAATGATAGAATCGGGAATTGTGAACACATATGATGGTAAGAAAAAAGATTCCTTCAGTTTAAAAATATAGGATTTTATTAAGAAATGGTACGTTACGGTCTATTGTTCTATGTATATTTACTCTCACGTCTTGGACGTAGACCAAAAAAGAAAATGAAACAGCCAGTCAAATGGGTTTAGTTGAGTTCTTCAAGTCTCAGCATTCTTCCAGTTTCGATATACTCATCAATCTTGTCACAGATTGAGGGTCCAAAACCACGGAGATGCCTGACATCATTGCCATTGGTTACTTCATAGGTGAGATCACGGATCTTTTCAGCGGCATTCCAGTATGCCTCAGACTTGTAAACAGGCTCCTCAAGGTTTCCAAGTTTGAGAAAACACATAGCAAGTTTCTCATTTGTAGAGGGTTCCTTCTTGATATTGAGGTAGTCGTCAATCTTCTTAGCGATGGACTTTCCAATACCTCGGAGCTTCATAGCATCTTTACCACTAGTGATCTTGTAAGAAAGATTGTAGATGGTATCACCAGCCTTGGCGTATGCATTGCGCTTGAAATTGTCTTCAGCTCTGTCAGAATACTCATAGATCATCTCAGCGAGGCCAGCATTGTGGGAGACAAAGTACTCCTCATCATCAGTCTCAGAAACGAAAGAGCCCTCATCATTGGATGCGATAGACTCGGAATCGGAGCACTCAGACTCCTCATAGTCAGAGTCCTGCTCATCGAGGTACTCATCAACCTTGGCAGCAATACCCTTACCAATACCTGGGAGATCCATCAAGCTCTCACCAGTTTGGACCTCATAGGGTAGATTGGCGACAGCATCTGCAGCCTTTTGATAAGTCATCGACTTGTAGAAGTCGGAGGTCATGTTTCCAAGTTCCAGAAGACGCTTTACAAGGCCGTCATTGAGAGACTTTTTCGTCACACGAGCTGTTGTGTCAGTGTACGAAGGAGAGGTCCGCATCACATATTCGAGGTCGTTGAGCTTGTTGAGGGCATCGACCTTCTCTTCGTTGGCCTCTGCGAGAAGCTTCTTGAGCTGCTCAATCTTGGTTCGAGACTCTTCAATAGAATCAATGTCGCCGAGGACGGCGCGAACCTTACGGAGTTCGGAGTTCTCCTTCTCGAGCTTGAGGATGTAGTCGGTAATAGAACGGGAGTTCATGGTAGTAGACATCTTGTTTGTGATTTGAATGATTATTATGGGAGTCGGGCTCCACTTAGGTGTTTAAAGATTAGAATGTTGAAAAATGTAGAAAAATGGCAACACTCGCTACACCCGTCAATATTCAGAGAACTCCCACAAAGTTTCTTCAAAAAAGAAAGAGGTCTAACAGACGTCTCGCACAACCCAAGCGTGTTCAAGCCGCACTTCCTAACCCCGACCTCGTGAACTACGCGCAACTCCAACTCGTCACGTGGATTCTGCCCATGACAATCGCTGGTCGTTTACTCAAGGTAGAGTACCCACAAATTGCGATTGGTCTTACTGTCATGACTGCGGCAAAATTGGGTCTCGCAGCCAATGGTATCATTCATTACTAAAGATAATGTCTGCCCATAGTAAAATGTTTACACTAAAACCTAATATCGTACGACCCAATATCCGTGTCCAAGCCAAGAAGAATGATTTTGTAGAACCAGCTGAAGCTCCAGGTGAGGGGAGGCGTCGCCCCCCAAACGAGGAAGAAAACAAAGATTCCAAAAAGGGTGTTCACCCTTTAAAGAAGTTCATAATGGAACATTTTAAGATTGAAGAGATTGATTATGAGAAGTTTAACAAAGAGAATAAGTGGGCTATTCGCCCAGGTCAAAAGAAGGATAAAGAATAGATGTGTTAAATAGAAAACATGTCTTTCGCACTCACCTCTATGACCCCACTTACACGCAATGTTAAAACTCGAGTATTTGCCGATCCTGCACAATATGATACAGAAATCAACGCAGCCCGTGGATTTAGTAAACCATTAACAACCCGTGCGCGTCCACCAATGTCACAAGTTATGGAGGATTTTTCTGATCTAAATGAAGCCTCTCAACTTATCAACCATGTGACCGAACGTGAAGTCATCGAGGCACAGAACTTCTGGGCGCAGTCTATTGTGGACATCTCGAACTCATTTCTCTCGGGTGGAGACTACGTTAGTCTCGCTGGTCAGCGCGCGGGTGAGTTGTATGGATATGACCATTCTAACGTACTATTCAAACCCACGAAAGCTGCAGAACAACAGTTTCGTCCTACCGCCAATGATGCTATGTCTTACTTTGTGGGCCACGATGCCGTAATTAGTGGTTTCAAAGAAGATCAGGGGTTCGCCATCAACGCCAAGAAGGGTTTCAGTCGGGTGATCTTCAAGAATCACCAGATTGACTGTCATGGTGAAGTGGCACACGCTATGGGTACCTATGAGTTCACATGTGCTACAACCGGTGAAATTTCAGATGTTGAATACACATTCGGTTACAAGCGCAACGATGATGGCAAGGTGCGCATCTGTCTACACCATTCTTCCGTACCCTATGCGTCGGGTAATAAGACGACTCACGTGGAACGAAAGAAAACGTCCCAAGTGAAGCGCAAGATTGTATTTGACCCCGCACAAGCTGACCCGGAGGCAAACCAGCGTCATCGGGTCGCTACTGCGAGTTGGTAATTATGTTTAGTTTAAAGTCCTTGTCTACCCCATTAATGCTAATCTTCCCCTCTTTCACAAGACGCTTAATCTTGCGACCAACCTCTAGGTTGTCGTCGTATGCCTTATCGTGTTCTGGAGTAGCTGGTAGATTTGGTATGGACATGTTAAATGCCATCATTTTCTGAGGCATCGAGAGTTCTTTATCTTGCAGTACACTTAAAAGGTTTTTGGGAAGCCTGGAAAGATCCTTTTTAGTTAAACTTGAAAGATCCATTACTCTTTATTTGAATTATTTCTTTAAATGAAGATAGTTATGGATTTAAAGAATTTGTAATTATATTTTATAATGGAAGGTCTAAAAAGGTATGACTTTCTGACACAAGAAGAATGTGATACGATTGTTCATGAAATCCTTTCTCTGGAAGATGCAGTTAAACGACTTGGTCCTGACGAATATATAGGCACTTCCGAAGATTCCCTAACGGGACGATATAAATATTTTAATTATCTTAACGTCCCTAAGATTAATACTATTCTCGAGCCCAAGTTGAAAAAAATATTTGGTCCGTGTGTTCTTCAATGTTGGGCAAATATTCTTAGACCAGGTGAAGGTATTGAAGGTCATACCCATTTTGGTGGTGCTGGCACTGCGTATGCCGAACGTTACGGGACATCTGGAAATATATTTTTATATGGAGATCCAACTATTGGAACGTATTACAATTTTCCAAAGTTGAGTCCACTCAGTGTAAAATGCGATAACAAAGTGGGCGAGTTGTCACTTTTTACACCTAATTTGTTTCATGGTGTTTACAAAAATACAACCGATGATATAAGAATATCAATGGCTATTGATGTTGATAGGAACCTAGCCGAAGATAAGATAAATTTCCTAATGACGTTTCCACACCTAGTCTATTATTACATCAGGTAGTTAGGGTTTAGAATTAGTTATTAATATTACTGCAGGTGCTGAACCCTTTGGTGGTTTTTTACAGAAAATTTTACAATCACAGCAATCCTTTATACATACGATTTGCTTTTTAGTCGCATAACATCGTGTAGGTAACATGATATCTTTGGATATGTAACGTGCTATTTGGTCAAGAAGTATCATCCTATAACTTTATTAGAGAAATTCCGTAGCCCAATTCTTCGAGGATTGGATCATTCTTGTAATCAACTTGGTAATATATCTTTTTGACACCACTACTCGCGAGGGCTTTGAAACAGTTGATACATGGATAGTGAGTGATATAGACAACGGTATCATCGATGGAGACACCTCTCTTCGCTGCATCGGTGATGGCATTGATTTCTGCATGAATAGTGGCTTGCTCGTGACCCCAACGTACGATAGACCTATGATCTGTACCCGCTAGGAATCCGTTGTACCCCATACTTATGAGTCTATTGTTCTTCACTATAACGCAGCCCACTTTAAGTCTATCACATGGAGACCTGACCGATGCTAGAGTCGCAGCTTTCATGAAGTAGTCGTTCCAAGAGATTCGTTCCTCGGGTGGTTGGGAACGTTGGCGCATCGTTTCCTTGGTCATAGACATGAAACGGGGTGATGAACGTAGGGCACGGGGGCTGTCCATTTTATATTTAAACGTGTCTACTCTTTAACAACATCTCCTCTTCCATTTAGCCTCTAATTCTGGAAACAATTCCTCTAGGGTTTTGAAATATGTATCAAGATATCGCTTTTCTTCCTCTTCTTCCTCAGTCAATTTAAGACGGTCTGGGAACATACCCAACTTTATCGTCTTAAAATGATCCAGTCTTTTATTGAAATTCTCAAAAACACGAAACGATAGTAAGGTTTCGTCTTTTATGTTTAAAACACGTATTTCTTCGTGTATTCGGTCTAGGTGAACCATCTTGTATTTAGCGCAGATCTTTATCCGCTGTGTAATACGTCTTACCCTTAGTGGCGAAACTATGGACCCTAGCATACCCCCACGCTTGTGGAGAGGCTCCCGGACGATGCCCGGTTCTCCACGCAGCGAGTCCCCTGTTGTAGATGGTCTTCACAGTCTTTAGAGGAATGCCAGTAGCCTTAGCAATATCTGGCAACGACTTGACATCTGAGCCGTACCTTTTCCTGAACTTTTGGGTGTAGGAGGAAGTCTTCGTCTTTCGTCCTTCGTCTGTTCTAAACTTGGTGTAGTCTTTTTTGAGCATCTTCTTGTAACGAGTTTCAACCTCCTTGAGAGTCCCAAGCCCCCTGAAGTATTTGAGGGGTGCATAGATTTGACCTTCTGTTGTACGCAGTTGCCCAACTTTTCGAGCAATTTGAGCATCGGTGAGAGGCATCTTACTTTTTACTTGAGATATTTTATAGCCGAAGCGATATTGGGATAGATGCATTTTCCGAACCTGACACGACCTGTCCTAGGATTGTAGTACCCCCTGTGGCCATTGAAGATACATTTGTGAAGTTCACCCATATAAAAAATACAATATTATAATAATTAGTTGAGATGGGAGTTTCGATTATTATGGGGAATATGTTTTCCGGTAAAACATCCGAACTTATCCGTCGACTTAAGCGTCTAAAAGTCATTGGTAAGGAAGTCATGATTGTCAACTCAGCGAAAGATACCAGATCACCTGAAGAAGTTTTGAAAACGCATGACAATGTTAAGTTTAATTGCCACAAAGTGTATGACCTATTTGATATCATCGATACGGATGAATTTGAACGGGCTGATATCATAGCCATAGATGAAGCACAATTCTTTCCCAGACTCAAAAAATTCATAGAAATGTGTTTATACCTAGAAAAATCGATTATTATCGCAGGTCTTGATGGAGACTGTTTTCAAAGAAAGTTTGGTGAACTCATCGACTGTATCCCTCTCGCAAGTGACGTAACTAAACTTTCAGCACTGTGTATGCATTGTAAAGATGGAACACCGGGTCCCTTTACCAAGAGGATTGTCAACGACAAAACCCTAGAACTTATCGGTGGGAGTGATATGTATGAAGCAGTGTGTCTCAATCACCTGTGAATATCCAAGATGAGTACAACCCTTCGACCGTCCCCGGTTTTCGCCAGTTCATGATATCTCGCGTGGTCAAAGAGGATATCTTCACCCTCTTTGTGTACGTGTTTACCATTCTCAGTGTACAGGCTACAATCCCCATCACCGTGTATAGTCAACTGGTATCGTAGGAGTTCATTTGATTCAGCACGATGTGGATGTAAGACCATGGGACCCTCTATGACAGCAAATGAAGCACCCTCTCTATATATACATGGTATTTGACGAATGAGACTATTTAGGAGTGGAAATTGTTCAGCTTTATAAAAATAGTATCCATCATTCTTTTCAAACCATGGGTTAGTATCATGGTACCACGTCTTTTCTAGAGTTGGTGAAACTTTTTCAAACTCTTTACGTAATTTGGGATAATGGAGTTTTAATAGAAGAAGACCTGGATAATTCTTTACATCATACTCTGGTAGACATTTAACAATTTCCCTAAATGTATTTTGTATACCAAGGAGTGGTCGATGTAGATTTGAAAAATAGAGGTTGTCTATAGGTGGTTTTACATAATCATACAGGACCATCAGTATGGGTACAAACATAAACCGCCACATTATTTTCTCAGTAGATAATAAAAATGCCCGGATACCCCAAGTCCATGTATGCCGAGCCCAAGCCCACCGAGGAGGTTGCGACCACCGAGTCTCGCTTCTCCATGCCCGCTCTCCCCCAGCTTACCATCGTCCAGATGGTGCTCGTCGGTCTCATCGCTGCCTATGCCTTCACCGCGCGTAAGATGAACGGTGTCGTCGTTGCCAGCCTTGCGCTGACCGTTGGCCTCCTCCACATGTATGACCACATGTACCGTGTCCAGCGTGGCCCCGAAAAGCTCTTCTTCCTTCCCCAAGCTAAGAAGGAGGGGTACAGCTGCTGCGGTAAGTAAAAATCTTAGTAAAATATAAGTATGCGCGTCAAAATTATTCGTAGCCCTAACCCTAAAAAGAAGTTCAGGGCTGTCTTAGAAGACGGCAGGACTGTTGACTTTGGTGCCAGTGGATATTCCGACTACACCAAACACAAGAATCCTTCACGTATGCGTTCCTATGTGTTGCGTCATGGGGGTCATGTACCCAGACAAACCATAGAAGAACGAGATCCCAAGAAGATCCAAACAAAAATGTTAAATGTCGATCGAAGCGACAAAGAGAATTGGAAGATGAGCGGTATCAGCGGGGCCGGTTTTTGGTCCCGTTGGTACCTCTGGAGTTTTCCTACGTTTCAGGGTGTTGAGAAATTCATGAAGAAACGTTTTGGGATTAATTTTGTATGATTAATGTAATATGGCTGAGATAGCCTTAATGGTTTGTGCCATGTCATCCCTACTCGGTTCAGTTGGGGGTGGATTTTACATGTTCAAACAAGAACAGGATAGGAAAAGAATAAAAGATATTGAAGACAATGTTGGAAATGCAGCTGCTCTTACGGTTTATCCAGAGTGTGATTATAAAGGTGAACCAATTGTGACTTTCGATATCGTACCAGATGAAGAATTCGGTAGTATGACTATGAATGGGTTCGGTGATTCCCCAGGTAAATCATTCATATTACCCCCGGGAATCAAAATGGATAGATATACAAAAACTGAACTAGAAGGTGTTAAGTTACCACATAAAGGACCATCGTATGCTCGATGTACTGATATAAAATCTTTATATGCTGAAAGTGGTACCCCTCCTACTTAAGCCACCATTCCCTTCTTTTTGAGGACGTTTTTCAGTTCAGCCATGAGTTTCGCGCGTCGAGCGTTTACGACTGGTCGCCGTTGGGGTGGGGGAGGAGGAGGTGGTGGTGGTGGGGGAATACCCGCACGAACCACAGTTGGAGCAACTATAGTTTGACACACTCTGATAACTCTCTGTGCATTTTTCACACTGTTATCAAAGTTCATCCTAATTTTGGTGCGAAGTTCCCTGGCTGTGAGCTTCACACGTTTACCCTTGACAGTTTTGGTGACCCGAAGACCTTGCTTCTTGGCTTTGTTTTTTAATTCAAGATACTGCATCTACTATTGGTTGAGATTATTAAATCAATATAAAATCAGATCAAGAAAAGTCTTCAGATCACCCGTCTCAATAAGTCTGGCGTATAACATACCTTCCTGATCGAAATAGAGTGGGTTTAAATTCGCCCTATCAAATACATTTTTAAGTTTAATTTTTAATTTATCTAGATGCATCAACACTTTGGATAATATATCAAAATCTAGGGTCTGTACACCCATACGGAATGCAACCTTGTTTACACTATATTCACCCGTATCAGTTTGAACAAGAAATTGTTTTTTTATAAATTCTTCTATTTCGTTTCTTGGGCTAATCCCAATTTGATTTGCAATTTGTGTAATTTCCATTAAATTATCTAAACCCGCTACTAACTTTCTTATAAATTCACGCTTACCTTGTGGGAGTGACATCTTATTGTGTATAAAGATAAAAAACGCACCTAGGGTAAGATGACTGATGTATTTGAATTAAAAATTATGATTAGCAAGGTACTTCTTCCAAGAATTAGAAAACTTGAAGAAGAACTTGCGTCATTACGAAAACATACGTGGCCGTATGTACAGGGGAAAAAAGAATCTCATCAACTTGACGATATCGAGGCGAAGGTGGATTTTCTTAAACATCTCGATGAGGACACAGTAGTTGAATTATTGAGGGCAAAGGTAAAACTTAGTAGAAATAGTGGATTTCTAACAAGAGAATATGATATGATTTCTAATTTACGAAATAATTTTTGTTGAGCTATAGTAAAGATGTTAGGAGACCTCTTCAAAACCTCGGGTGAACCCATGGGTAATAGCCAGTTAGGTTTCACAATTGCATGCTTGCTTTGTTCAGTGATGGGCCTTATGGGTATGATGAAGATACCCGTAAAATCACCACCTATATTAGCAGCTTGTGCTCTTTCAGCATGCTGTTCTTCCAGTCAAACAAGTTCACTTATAAATGACGTACAGAAACGTGTCAAAAAGAGTCAGGAGACTCCAGCTGAGCAATAAAAATCGTTATTTATAGTAGATGATATATTCAAGTGATGAACCTATGCATATTGGGGCTCTCATATGCCTAATCATATGTATACTTATTACAGGTAGTGGCACCACAACCATTTTACAGATGCCCCTAGTACCACAAACTGGGTTGATGGCAGCTTGTTGTTGTTTGTCTTGCATATCTTCAACAACTACTGTCGCAAAAGATCTACAGAAACGTTAAATTAGAAAAAATCATCAGTCCTGTACATATTTACAGTGAATGAACCAGTCTTTCCCATTACGGTGACTGTTTCATTTCCGTATAGCTCTTGGCATCCAATGTCTTCCATACAGTCCCTCGCATTGTGGGAGACTGATACTGGGTATAAGTTTTCACCTCCGGTGGTGGTGTAGTAATTGTAGCGATCACGGCGACCACGTACCTCCTTACCATAGAGAGGGAGAGTCTCATCACCATTCGTGATTAAACCCATCTGTTGCATGTGACCAGGCTTGTATTGTTTGATGGGTGGACCCCTAAATTCAGGTTCTTGGGTGTGACCACGACGAGTGGGTACTGGTCGAACAGGCACTGGGACGGCTACTTCTACTGGAACCTCGACAACTTGGGGGTTGTAGAACATGTAACCTACAGCCGCGACAAGTACAACAACCGTCAATAACAATAATTGAGTTTTTTGCTTGTTCTTCATATACTATACTTAAGGAAAATAATCATTGATTATGAAATGAAAGACATAAATGTTATCAATAATTTTGTTAATGATGAGGAGTTACAAGAAATTATTGACGCTATTCACAACTCATCATGGAAATATAATCAGTGTTCGGACATTGGCAATGTGGGAGGTAGACCCAAGCCGGGGGTAAAATTTTGGAAAGCGGAGTTGATACAAGAGGAGGAAACCATTGGTAAAAAATTATTGACTAAAATTGAAAAATTGTTTGATAAAAAATATAAAATACAGAGATTGTATGCAAATGGTCAAACATTCGGCCAAGACGGAACTTTTCACCAAGATGACCCAGCTGATAATGTATACACGTTACTGATATACATAAGTCCTATCACAATAGAAAATATCGAATATATTGGTGGATGTACAGAGTTTAAACGAGGCGTTAATATAATTAACGTAGAACCATATAAAAAAAGAGGAATATTTTTTAAATCGGACCTATATCATCGAGGTATGGCTCCATGTCGTATATCTGATATGTTGCGTGTTACAGTTGCAATGAAAGTTGTAGAAGTTTAAAAGAATTCTTTTACATAAAGACATGAAGGTCTTGGCGATAGACATTGGCTATCATAATATGGGGTTGGTGTCTGCCGAGTTTGAAGATAGCCCAAAAATTGATGTGAAGTACATGAAAAAGGTAAGTCTCGAGGACTACAAGTATATACATACAAATGACTTTGTTGACCTCGTCCCTTTATTTGTTGAAGATCACCAAGATATATTTGATTCAGCTGATAAAATACTTATAGAGAGACAACCACCCGGGGGGTTCACAAATATTGAGATTCTATTAAACTACATGTTCAAAGATAAGGTTACTTTAATTTCACCTGTGAGCATGCATATGCATTTTGGTATGAGACACTTGGATTATGAAGAGCGAAAAGAGAGAACCGTACTAATAGCTGAAAAATATCTAGATGATGAGATCCCATATGAAAGAAAACATGATATAGCGGATGCTCTCTGTATGATTGTCTATTTTAACTTCAAAGTTACAACTCATATATTCGACAAGTTTAGATATTTTCCTAAGGTATAGTATATGCCAACAGCTAAACAACTCCAGAACGCAAAGACAAAATTAAAAAAGACTCCTAAATCCAATGGTAACAAACCTGTTATACCTACAGCAGCTCTTCTTCGTTTAATTGCTGCTGACCCCAGGATTCAAAGGAATCGTAATTTTATGAAACAAGTTCAAGAACTCGTCAAAAAGAAGTAGTTTTACCTTTGAGTGTTACTTTTAGTTCGTCAAAGAACGTGTCGAAAACACCCAATCTATACTGAACAAATGCCCAAAGTGCGAAAAACATAGTCTTCGTCATCTTATTTACATCATTCTCCTCCATTTTGTAAATTGGACCAACAAGTCTTCCCATAAAAGTTTCATCCTTAGATTTACCGGTCATTGCAATCTCCGCTTGGGTTAATGCACATGTGTCGTCGTTCACTGACCAATGATAAAAAATGAATGGTATAACCATCGAGTAAAACTCTAGATTTCTACGATTATTTGTAAAAGGTACTATCAAAATCATGAGTAAAAAAATAACGTGTAGTGCAAAAATTATATTCATTTACTATATACAATGGTAAAAGAAAAAATTGTATGGAATGATCAGCACGAAATTATATTACGACAATGGGGTGAGGCCTGTGCGTGTTATAGGTTTATGCATCATAGATCATATTTACTCTATAAAGACCTGAGTATGAAATTTACCTTACCCGTCATTGTACTTTCGACTATTACAGGAACAGCTAACTTTGCACAATCTACACTCCCCCCCAGTATTCAACCCGCTGCACCATCAGTTATAGGTGGTTTGAATTTAATTGCAGGACTGATTGCCACAATCATGCAATTCTTAAAAATTAATGAATTAATGGAAAATCATCGAACTGCGGCGTTAGCTCATGGTCTATTATCTAGAAATATTCGACTCATGTTAGCGATATCACGTGATGAACGTAAGAAGGATGGTTTGAAATTTGTTGAAGACTGCAAGACTGAATACGACAGACTCCTTGAACAATCTCCATCAATCCCTAAACAAATAATGAAAGATTTTGATAAAGAATACCCACTTGATAATATTTTTACAAAACCTGAAATTCTTAATGTGCGTTCAATTCCAATTCTCAAACTTCCCAAGACTATTGAGCCAATTGAAGCTATAACTAAAAATACACCTCTCGAGCGTGTAGGTAAATTTCTTTCTAAATCTAAAACACCACCACCAAGTGAAGCCAGTGAAGAGTCTAATCTAGATGAAGTTGAGGAGATGGAGGAAGAAGAGACAGACGTCGAGCAAGGTACACCAAAAGAATAAACATAACCACATTGGTAAGAACTCCACACGCAACGTATGGTAAAATTTTCCTTTTTAAAGGTTCTACGATACGTTTATGTAGTGCGTCATTTTCAAGCACTAAATCTATGGCCTGATTAGTAAGATCATCAATGGACTCTTTCATTAAAGTAATCGAGCAAAAAAAAGAAGAGATAAATACCGTGACAACAATTCACACAAAACAGATCAAACTCATTCGTAAGTACCTAGATGAAAGAAAGAATGTATTCATATGTGGGGGGTATGGTGTTGGGAAATCGTACATTCTCGAAGAAGTATTGAAAGGTCTAAGTCATGTTGAACTACGAACCGATCATCTGAAAAGTAAATCACCGTTTCTGACATTTATTAAACCTTCTACAAAGCATGTATTTATTGAAGACTATGATCCAGTGTTTAAACCTATCATAGAACAAGTTTCGGATGGTACCCCTCTGACTCGTGGTTCATTATTGGTGACTTCTGTAAACATGTGTATGTATCCAAATTTTGAAACTGTGTTTATCCCTAGACATAAACCAGATACATTACTCACACTTACAGAAGATAGGGGTCCCAAGGCTGAGAATGCGGCGTATAGATGTAATGGTAATATTCGAAACTTTTTCACTTATCTTGAAGGGTATGATCAAATGGATATTTTCAAAACACCTAAAGAATTTATTGCTGAAGTACTATCAGATCCTAATCCTATACCTATTCATGATAGTATACACGAACATGGACACATGTGGGATATTTTTCAGGAGAATTACATTAATTCGAACGGTGTAAATGTTTTAAAAATTACAGAATCATTTTCTACAGCTGATTACTACGACAATCATATATACAAATATGGTAATTGGAGTCTCATGCCTTATTTTGTGTTACACGCCCTCACGATACCAAAGAAGTGTTTAGGTGAACCACTCGTGAAGGATAAAATTAGACCTGGGAGTTGTTGGACTAAACTTGGTAATTACAAAATGAGAAAGGGTAAATTTGAGGAAATTAAGAAAAAATCGAGAATGGGATTGGGGATTGAAGAATTGTGTCTTTTGAAGAACTATGCGGAGAAAGGAGACCTAAGTAAGTTGGTAGAATATGGAATCACACCTCAAGACTTCGACGTCATTAATCATTTGGCTGTTGGAAGTGGCTTAAAATCAAGAGAAGTAACAAAAGTAAAGAAGGCTCTAAAGAATGTCTACGAAGGAAGAACCTGAAACTGAAACTGAAGAATATGTTAAGGTTATTGGGAACGAAATCCTCTTCTATGCTGACGTCGATCGGGAGAACGCTCTTGACTTCGTTGAAAAATTTAAAAAATTGGAGATCGAACTTCTTAAAAAGAAAGCTGAACTCTTTGGGTACGAACCCCTAATTAGGGTTCATATCATGAGTGAAGGTGGAGACATCTTTGCTGGTATGACGATGATGAACACTCTCGAATCCTCCCGTGTAAAGATTGTTACCATCGCCCAGGGATCTTGTTGCAGTGCCGCGACGTTCATGTTGCTTGGAGGTTCTGAGAGACTTATGGGGAAAAATGCATACGTTCTCATTCACCAAATCTCTACAGAATTATGGGGTAATTTTCAGGAACTTAAACATGAGCTCAAATCAACGGATAAGTTTATGAAAAATTTGAAGAAGATGTATCTCGAAAAGACCAAGATCCCTGAGAAAAAGCTGAATAAGCTCATGAAGAAAGACATCTATCTCTCTCCAAAAGACTGCCTCAAGTATGGAATCGTCCACGCTCTTGAGTAAGTGTAACCGAGCGTCGATATAGAGCTAGTACACATAGAATTATAAATATTATACAAAACGTGTTTAAATTTAAAGGCAACGTTGTGCTTTCTGGGGGCCTAAGTCGCTCCATTCTAGCGTAATTAACAACTGGTAATCCAGACATCTATTTAAAGTTGAGAAATTAATTACTCCTATAATGGAACGCCTTATCAAACAAGACAAACACAACCGCGACCGCTACATTGACATCAAAGTCGAGGACTTGAAGGATGGAACTGCGGACATCGTGAAGATCTCTGGTATCGTGGGGAGTGACAAGTTTTCTGAGTCACGAACCAATGTCAAGACTGGTTACGAAAAGGCTCTCAAGAGAGCCCAAACCATGTGGAACAATGAGCATACCAAGTGCAACCAAGTGTTACCTATGCTCGCTAACAAGTGGGAAGATCGCCAGAAATACATCTCTGAGCCGTTCTATGTTCAACCCAAACTTGATGGTGTTCGCCTACTCGTCTCCAAAGACGGTGGCATCTCAAGAACTGGGAAGATCATCCCCGGAACTGAGATTCTTGGTAAGGGTCTTGAACCGGGTCAATACGTTGATGGTGAAGCGTTTGACCCTAACCTCAACTTTGAGGAACTTACCAGCACTTTCAAGACTGACCCTCTGAAGCTCAAGTTCCACGTGTTCGATTTCTTTGATCTCAAGGCTGAAGCCTTCGCCAGGGATAAGATGACCTTCGAGCAACGCTGGGAGTATGTCAAGGATTCTATCTACAATCCTTATTACGAATATGTCAAAACGACACTCGTAAAATCCAAGAAGGATCTTCCTCTCATGCATCAGAAGCATGTTGAAGAAGGACATGAAGGTACCATGATCCGTGACCGCTTCAGTGTATACGAGGTTGGTCAGCGAAGCAACTACCTCCTCAAGCACAAGGATTTCCAGACCGAGGAATATGAAATCACTGGTGCCAAGACTGGTCACGGTCGTGACGCAGACGCGGTTGTTTGGGTATGTAAAACCCAAGATGGTCAGCAATTCAATGTCAGACCTGAGGGTACCATCATCCAACGTGAGGAGGATTACAAGAACCACAAAAAGTACATCGGAAAGATGCTTACCGTGCGTTTTCAAAACCTTACCGCGATCGGTGTTCCCCGTTTTCCCGTGGGTGTTGTAATTAGAGATTATGAATAATGTTTGTAATAAATAAATGAACAGGGTCGCAATTGATATCGATGAAGTCTTAGTAAAATTTCTATTCCCCATGGCAAAACACCATAGTCAAGTTCATAAATTGTGGAGTAAACCCAAATATAGATACGTGTACCGCGAAATATTTGAAGTAGATGAACCAACTTCACAAAAAATGGTCCACGAATTTTATCAATCCAAAGACTTCATGAATCTTACACCTATACAAGGATCTCAAAAGGCTGTGTATAACCTTAAAGAGCGTTATAATAAAATGTATATACTCACCGGACGTCAAGATATTGCCCGAGAAGAAACAGAAGCGTGGATAGACACATACTTTCCGGGTGTATTCGATGATGTAATCCTCACAAACAGTTATACACAGAATGAAATACATAAGGCGGATATATGTCGCGCACTTAATATAGGTTTACTCATTGATGATAACAAGGCTATATGTGATAAATGTATCGAAAATGGTGTACGTGCTCTTAACTTCATAGGAGATGAGGATGATATTTACCCATGGTGTGAAGAAAGTGATATAAGTATTCAAGGTTGGGTGGATGTTAGACAACGAACTTAAAATATATGATAATTATAGAATTACAATATGTCAATCGGAATCGTTTTACCAATTGTTTTACATAAAATGGGAAACAAAATAGGAGCCGATTTGAAACAAATTGACAATTTCCATATATCAACTAATTATAAAAGTGCAAAATCGATGATTAGTGACATGGATAGACCACGTCAAATAATCACAATACTTCCGATGAAGGCTAAAGATCCCGAAGAGACTTTAGAATCAATTATAGAATATATGGGTCCGTTGGATGTTGTACTTGATTGTATGATAGATACCCCGGATCGTATACAGTCTAGAGCAGAACTTTGTTTTGAAAATAGCACTCAATATATGGCGATTAATATCACAAGGGAATGTATTTATGCTGCGGGTACACACATGGCTTATCTAGAAAATAAGAATTTACTACGAAAAATCAATAAAAATGTTAAATACATCGGTGGAATTGAAGAAGTTTAAAAGAAAAATTTTATTTTGATATACGACGATGAGATTTGCCGGTGAAATTATGATTGATGGGATTGGGGCAAAAATATACATTTTCAAAAATTTATTCTCCGAACGACAATTGAAAATGATAAGAGATGGGATAGATGAACATCATCATATAAAAGAAACATATTCCAATAATCATAATGTATTAGCTAACAGTTGTGATCTAAAAGATTTCAATAATAGAGATGAAATTGAAAGTATTACAATGAATGCATTAGAATATATTCGTGACTATATGTCTAAATATTTTGGTGTAAAAAGTGAAATAAATAAAGATGTAATTCAATTTAGACACATCTACGGAAAAACCACACTACATAGAGATGGCCCAATCAGTGATACCAATCTAAGCTCTAAACATATTCGTATGTTTTCAGTTATACTCGGTCTTAATGACAATTTCAAAGGGGGTGAACTACACTTTCCAGAGTTTGATAATTTTAAAATGAAAGTAGGGGCAGGTGATGCCATTATATTTCCACCGTACTGGACACATGTGCATGGTACAACCGATCTTATTGACGGTACTTCTAGATACACTATAAATACGTGGTTTGAACATGGATAAATAAATATTACTGTATATTAAAATGTTTGCCCTTCTTTGTAAACCAGTTGTTGTTCCAGTTCAAACAGGTAATCCCGTACTAAGAGCGAATGACTGTCGTATAGCATATGTAACACCATCTCAGACTCAAGAGGGTAAGCTTGAGATTGAGATACTTGAAGCACCACCAGTGTATATAGGTGCTGATAAACCTAGTGACAAATTTTAAGTTTTGATATCTTTTTCAGTAAAACAGTATTTTTGTTTTTGACGACATCTATTATCTCTAGGATTAGATTTGCAATACTCTGTATTATCTATACAATAATCAGCTCCTAATGTTCCAAATATATGATCGAACATTGGTAAGATAATATTAAAGTTGTACTTTTCACCTTTTTGTGAATGATGAACGGCGTGATATTTCCATAAATAGTTGTATATGGGACCAAGTGGGAAGATACCTAATTTAGGAAGTCCGTCTAGTACACCTATTTTATTTTGATATTGATGAAATCTTGTATGCCAATTGTTCCATAAAAGATTGTGAATTGAAACAGAAACAATAACCAACACTATTGGTAAAGGTATCGAACACCTCAAAAACACATAAATAAGTGAAATAAAAACAAGTGTAGTAATCCATGGAAAATATACACCCTTTGTTTTGACATTGTTTTTCAATGTCATATCTATATTCACATGCTTGTGATGTTCTAAGTGATCACGAGCCGTCTGAGATAAAATCCCACCAAAGATTGGTATTTCTTTGAGACTATCTGAATTACCATGGAAGACATGCTTATGTATCACCCACTCAAAGAGTGAAATGACTACATAAATTAATATGATGCAAAGTACTAGCTTCATTAATTTGACTTAGAAAATTAAATTATCTCCTAAGAGCTGATAAAGCAGTCATAGCTGTGAGAGCTGTACCACCACCCTTTATCTTTGTTGCGATGAGGTACCACACAGTGGCAATCATCACAATGAAAAATCCCCCACCGATTAGACCAAAACCGACCATATTTTGATTGATTCCATCAACTTCATTATCATCGGGATTTGAGGGATCATAGAAAATTTTTACTTTGTCACCATCTCGATATCTTTTATATTTTTCCATATTTGTATTTTTTGTGTACTTTTTGTCACCTACGGTGTATTCATATTCAATTTCACAAGCATATAGGACCTTTCCATCTTTACCCGGGAGTGAAGTACATTCTGATTGTGTAACTACTCCTTCAGCAATTTCAGAGTGTTTACGTTTTCTTAAAAGAAGAAAAGAACCACATGAGGATAGAGACATTGCAATACACACAGCCATTGCCATGTTCAATGTCGCAATCCCTTTACCAACTTGATTTCCTGTCTTGATGAAATTACTCATACTTATATATAGCAGTGATTAAAAAGGTGAGACACTAACTGGAATCAGTGGTCCATCTGGGGTCTTTTTCATAAAAATCACCTCATCACATTCACCACCTTTCATAGCCAACTCTGGTTCTCCACAAACTGTCCCCGATTTCTTAAATCTATCACAAGCACCTTTGGTCCTCTCCGCGATATTCATATTTTGGCTGTATCCAATGAAGGTTTTATCGAGTTTACCACTTTCCCTATCCTTGGACTTGACCGTAACTTTCCAACAATAACTACCAAAATCCCATTGCTTCGTGTTATCAACTGGGGGTGGTGGGGTATCTAGAGTGGATGCAGCGAGACGACGCCCGAATCTCTTCTTTAGGGACACGACTGGTGAAACCAATAAATTAGCAATAGTGGTCATTACTATTGATAAGATTTGTGTTTTTAAGTTAATTAAAAATTAATCGTGACGACTCCATTTAGAGCGGTTAAATTTATGTATAATATCTGCAACCTGCTCGTTATCATCTGATTTAATACCGTAACAGTTGACACCGGCTTTTCCGGTGGGTGGTGTGTATTCCACGACATCGGGTTTAGATCCACATCCAGGCATTATAGTAGTATTGATGGGATATTTGGCAACTGTTTGGTCTGACAACCAACCTGTTGCACACCAATCAGCGCCCGCCTCTCGAGCCGCAGTGAGTTGTGCATCGGTCGCAACTGCAGCACCATATTTGGTACACACACCAGCCGCTTGAGCTTTTGTGTATTCATAACTTCTACCAGTTCCACCAATCCAGAATACTTCGGGTTGGGGATCTGGAGTTGTGGAACTGGTATCCGCACCCGCATCAGCACCCGCATCAGCACCCGCATCAGCATCCGCATCAGCATCCGCACCAGCACCAGAACCCGCACCAGCACCAGCACCAGCACCAGCACCAGCACCAGAACCCGAGGAGTCGTCATCACCATTACCACCCGTCATACTAGCAGCTATACTGGAACCGATGGAACATATGCATAATAGACCAAAAGCCCCTATTAATTTAGGATCCATTTATATAACTCGATATTAAAAATTAGGTTTGCAATCTAAAAATTCCTTCATCTTAATATTCTCTTTGATGTTCACAATTGTCCTGTAAAATGTCCGTCGATTGTTGGGGTAGTTCTTATCAGTCCGCCTCTTTAGGGGTTTCCACCATAGGGGTTCTTCCCATGTAATATATTGACATTCGACGATGGCTCCATCTTCAAACCATGGTTTGTCCTCCATTCGTCCATGGGGTATTTCAGATTCGAAAAACAATTTACCCTTCTCTTGGACATACAGTCTCCACGTGGGTCTACCGAGTTTGAATCCAGGTGTCTCTCTCGAGGGTTCCCACTTCATGAGAAAGTCAACCGTATTCTGTTCTTGTGGCTTCCATTTGAACATCGTCTCATGGGTCCCAAGTCTTATAGGTTCGTTAACTGGTGTAAATACGAGACCGTCAACCTTTTGCTGAACAGTTGGGAGATACTCATCCATAAACTTCCCAAAATCTCTCATTTCATGAAATGTTTTGCATTTGAGTCTAAACTTGTCAGACTTCATATAAATGATTGACTTCATGATACCCCGAGCAGCTTCAAGCCTCTTCATCAAGTTAAGATCCCAAACTGATTCACCATTTACCCATACGGCGTCGTATACCATGAGAGTATCTTCATACAACTCACCGTCAAGAATAGTTCCATCGTAGGCACTTTTCTTGAGGTTGATAGGTACTTCGAACATATTGAAAGAGCGATTAACAAATACACACTTCTTTTTACCCTCAAACATAAGGGCAACCATCATGTACCGTTCTCCATCTGTTTTTTCACACACAAGGTACTCAGCACCCTTTAGAATAGGGAAGTGTTTATACTCAATCGAGATTGGTTGAGGACCCGGAAAGTAGTCTTTACTACCCCACTTTGTGTGAATATACTGCACAACATATTTGTAAAGTGGGGATTCCAACTTTATAGACATATTGTATGTTCAGTTATAATCTTTAATCTACTCTCACACCTGCGGCGTTGAGGATATTACTTATACATTCATGTGTGTAAGTTAATGTTAACTTAGCTGCCGTAAACGCATAAATTCGAACACCTAGATCAATAAATTTTTCAAACATCTTGGGATTGACAGCCCATTTTCCCGATTTCTTATCCTTGATTGACTTAATAGTATTTTTGGTATTCATAAACCAAGCTTTGGCTTGTGTTGACTTTACTCGATAAATATCATTAGATATTTTCATAGAAACGTCTGTGTCAAAGTTAAGACCCATTTGTTCAACTGGTTCGGACGAACCAGTTTTAATTTTATGTTTAAATAGACCCCAATCAATACCATCCTTTACTCCTGGGAATACGACCATACCAACCTTTTCATGCTTTTCGAAGCACTCAGCAACTGAAGCATCATCTAGAGCAACACCAAAATCCACAAAAATAATTCGATCGTGTGTTTTCATGAAACGTTCAATAATTTCAGCTTTTAGGAAAGGGTCATCATCTACATATGAAATTTCATTATCAACACCTTTTTGCATACATGTTAGATTTATTCTAAGAACTGTGTGAAGTGTTTTGACACTACATGATTTAGAACGAGTGACTAACAAAGTGACAAGCTTCATACGACTATGTCGTGTCTAAGCCTTAAGCCTTTCATTCATGCACCCCGAGAATGGTAAATTACCTACATGTCCAAGGGTTGTATTTACATCGGCGAAAATTTTACCTTCGCACTGTTGCCAGCGACGACAGAATGCGTAATCCTCAGATAAATACCTCCTAGTCACGGGATCTATCATACAATCAAAACATGCATGGTAGTCATCAAAGTCCCTATTTTGGTGATCATTCTTGCACCATAATTCTGGAAATTTGTCTTCTAAAGTTTTAAATACAGATCGTTTAATCATCATAAACCCAGTTGGACCATCTAAAATTTCAATAAACCCATTTACAACTGGTCGATTAAGAGCACCAAAGTTAATAACTAGACTTGAGGACAACATAGACATATCACGATCATCACCTCTCTTTACAGCATTTGCTGCCTGATCCCACATCACAACTTTCTTAGGATAACACGCTACAGATATATCGTGACCAGATTTTACCAGACGTACAACAGCTTGTGGATCAAAATGAACATCAGCATCTATAAACATGAAGAGATCACAATCAGTCTTTTGCATAAAACGTCCTACAGCTACATTACGGGCGCGGTGAACAAGTGACTCATTTTCTGTCGTATCTAAATACAATTGAATACCTTCTTTTATTAAAAGAACTTGAAGTTGAATAATACTACTCATATACTTTTCTAGACACAATCCACCATAACATGGTGTAGAAAGAAACAACTTCGTCGTCATATACTAATACTAACTCTTAGCCTCTAAGTGCTTTTTGATAATAGCTTCTATCTTATTCAGTGTAGGGATAGAAACTGAACACTTCTCACACATTTCAGATTTTGTAACTCTATGACCAATAACAATGTATATAATTGCTGACGCAACACTATTAGGGGTTTTACTCATAAGTTCAACACAATCATCTGTAGCTCCACACATCCTATTACACTTGAGTCTTTCTTCTCTAGAAATTTCAAAAGCGTTCAATAGCCTCTGCATTACATCGAATGCTTTCGTCACATAATTTTTCTTTGTAGCACCCAATATATTATCCTTGAATATATCAGTCGTTCGACTAACATCCTTCGATTGAATTCCAAACATATCCGCAATCTCTTTAGTTGTTCTTGGATTTTTTGCAAGTCTACATGCGTATAAAACACAGTTAGCTTTGATGCCTAGACGCACTGCACCACGGGTCAATTTTTCTTCGTTAAATTTTCGATATAAAATTTTTGCATCCTTCAACACTGAATCTGGTAAGGTATGACACGCTTCATCTATGTCACGGTATGCGTGAAAAAGTGAGCGATCCTTGTGATTCATTGACATGTGAAAGTTGATTTTTGCCATCCGTTTATTTTCGTAAGTTGAAGAGTGTTGTGTAGATATGATTGTACCCTTACCCCAATTTTGTGAGAACAATTCGGGATTTGCGTTAGGGTTACCACATCGAGCTGGATCATTTACTTTACCATCATCGGTCATACCACTCGTCCATTCAGCTGTGTCATCTATAAAATAAGAATCAACAAGTCCACACTCCGAACATGTCGGAAGACCCTCTCGTGAAATAACTTTCACACCTGAACACTCTATACAAAAATTTTTACTCACTGGCTTTATTTCGTTTTCTTTTGGTTTTAATTCTTCGATTTGTTTCCATATAGCTGCCAGCATTGTTTTGAATGTGGTACTCTTTTTTTAAATTTATAATCAACGCATCATACACTTAGGCGTCTAATTCGCGTTTCAATTGCATCAACGGTGTCCTTGAAACTTTTCCCACCTGATGTTGTTGGTTCCCATTCATTCCAATCTTTGTCAATCGATTCATGACCCGGAGGTAAAGGGATATCTTGACCTGCAATTTCACTATCAGATACAACGAAACCCTCGAGGTCAGATTCATCTTCATCACCTCCCTCATCATATATATCACTATCACTATCTTCGATGTCTATTTCCGAATAAAATGCGAAACGATTCATACCAAGGGCCTTCATTTCAAGATCTTCGAATGTAGTCCCCACAGGGTAGTGTTCCATTACACTTTCGTAAGGTGCAGGTGAAAGCTCCGTCTCTTCAACTTCATACACACACGCACTTTTGTAAAATAATTCGGTGGTGTTGAGATATCTCAGGCCGAGGGTTTTGCCAGTATTCATTCCAACAATCCCGTATATTTCGTCTTCAATTCCATCTTCGTTTACTAAAACTTTTACTATATCATCTTGGTTTATTTCAGTTGGCACAATCATGCTTAGAGTTTTCAGACAAAAAATTATCAGCGATAATATCACAGATGAAAGTTATTATTTATTCGAAGGAAGGTTGTGAGTATTGTGACCATGCAAAGACACTATGTGAGTCGGAGAACTTCGACCATGAAAAAATCATGGTCGACAAGGAAGAACTCAAGAAAGTGTGTGGTGGCTCCGCTTCAACTTACCCTCAAATATTTATTAACGAAAAACACATAGGGTCCTATTTTGACTTTCAGGACTATATAGAAGAAGAGTACGAACCAATCCTCGCCCCTACCCTAAATAGATTCACTGTGTTCCCCTTGAAGTACCCTGAGCTCTGGGAGCTCTATAAGAAGGCTCAAATGTCTAATTGGACTGCTGAGGAGGTAGACCTATCAAAAGACCTTGATGATTGGAAGACTCTAAACGATAACGAACAAAAATTCATAAAGTATATCCTGGCGTTTTTTGCTGGCTCTGATGGAATTGTTTTTGAAAATATTAATAACAATTTCGCTGATGAGGTACAAATCTCTGAGGCTCGTTCATTCTATGCATACCAATGCCATAATGAAATGGTCCATGGAGAGACGTACTCTAAACTTATTGACAAATATATTAGGGACCCTACTGAAAAGAAACAACTTTTCGAAGCCATTCAAACTGTACCCTGTATTGAAAGAAAAGCAAATTGGGCCATGAAATGGTTTGATACTAAAACTCGTTCTTTTGCTGAGCGTCTATTTGCGTTTGCTTGTGTTGAGGGTATTTTCTTCTCTGGTAGTTTCTGTGCTATTTACTGGCTCAAAAAGAGAGGTCTGATGCCAGGTCTCTGCTTTAGTAATGAACTTATATCCAGGGATGAAGGGCTTCACCAAGAATTTGCCGTCGAACTTTTCAAATTACTCAGAAATAAACCTTCAACTGAAACACTACACACTATTATCAAAGAAGCCGTTGAAATTGAAAAAGGGTTCATTATTGACGCACTCCCATGCAATCTCATTGGTATGAACTCCGAGAAGATGGCTGAATACATCGAGTATGTGTCGGACCGTCTTCTCAAACAAATTGGGCAACCCCCAATTTGGAACTCTAAAAATCCATTCGACTTTATGGAAAATATTAGCCTTGACGGTAAAACAAACTTCTTCGAGAAGCGGGTAGGGGATTACGGAAAGATGGACGATACCTCAGATGAAATTGGTTTCGATGAGGAGTTTTAAAAAAAATATTGACTTAATACAAAAATGGATCCTAAATTAATAGGCGCTTTTGGGGTGCTCAGTATGTGTTGTATTTGTTCCAGTATAGTTTCTGGTGCGTTGATGAGTGGTGGTGAGGGAGCCGGAGCCGGAGCCGGATCTGGATCTGGAGGTGGAGCTGATCCAGTAATTGAAAAATACAGATATGTTCGAATTTATAGAGAAATGCCCACTGTCCTCGACGCCGGTGGACATTGGATGAACCCAGCAGAAGTTCAAGTATTTTCAGGAGATGTAAATGTCTCTCAAGGTAAAACGGTTACAGGAAGTAGTTTGTATGCGGATCAATTTCCTCATAGTCATCTCGTAGATGGAATTATGGATAACTTTGCACACACTAATAATGGGGCTATAGAATGGTTCCTCATAGACCTCGGTCAGGAATATGAAATTGATAAGGTTGTGATTACTAATCGTACGAGTGGGTCTCAAGCACGAATGGAAAATACTAAAATTCAATTATCCAAGACCTCTGATATGACGACCTCGGAAGACTCGAGGGTTATTACTAAAGCTGAGGCTCCAAGTGCTTCATTTACTTGGACGGTTGCGACAGATACAATTGTAGCGGCTTAATTTTTCAAATTATAAACCATAAAATAGAATCCGGCTTCGTCAGGTAGTTCCTCCTCTCTGACCATTTCGTCATTAATAAAAAACCATTTATTACGTTTCTTCACAAAACTCACATAGTGCCCGTCGTCTTGTGCGCCAACGTGGACAGCTGTCGAAATTAGATTATATTCGTGCTCATTAATCAATATATTTTCAATAATCTCGATATGACTTTTTCTGTCAAATGAAATCATCAAAATTTGAGGAAGTTTTGAAAAGAGCATACGGGTAGTTGCAACATGATGCTTCTTCCCTTCGTTGTCTTCAAAATTTTCAATCGTATTCCAATCCGTACTTTTAGAAAGCATGTTAGCCATATCCTTACCCTCGGATGTTATCAAATGAACACTGAAATCTTCTTCATTTGTTGACTTTCCACCCGGCCATATAGTTTCTTGTATCTTCTTTCCGTAAAACCATGGTTTAATTTCAGGTCTAGATGTTTCGAGAATATCTATGATGCACAGGATTGCTTCTTGTACATCGTGTTGTTCTTTTGTTCCAAATCTAGGAAACTTCTCACGAAAACATGTAAGAACTGAGTTGATGTCAATTTCATCCTGACCTTTTGTCCAATATGTTTTGACCATTTTTGAATATTCATTGGTAAATTGACAATCTCCTTGGTATGGATGTCTTATGAAGTAATTTGATAGTACTGGTATGTAAAGCAGACATTGAAGGGCGGTGTTGAAATAACAAGTATTTCCATGGTTTTCAAGTCCCTTCATTACATTTTATGTACATTAAACACTTAAGAGAAAGACGCAATATGTAAATGTTAAGTAAAAATGAACGTCCAAGCTATCGTCGATCGCGTTCTCCCCATATTCGAAGCCCATAAGCATGAGGGAGATATTGAAGTCGAAATTCGTCTTGGAAAGCATAATGGCTCCCTGTTTGATACTAATGTTGGTAAAGATACGTGGAAGAGGGTCCTCGAAGGACTGAAGAAATATGAAGGCTGGGAGAGCAAGAAGACCTCCACTGTTGATATGTATTATAACGATAGTAACAACGTTCGTATCACATCCGACGAAGATTCTGGCGAACAAACCATGATTCAGAAGATTAGTGTCGTCAAAGAGGATTTCAAATGTGATCCTCTCGATGTACGGTTCTGTGTTGCCCGTGAGATCCCCACTACTGGGGAGTATGAGATGGATCGAAAGAGAACCAAGACTCGCCACTCCTTCGTACGTAAGAACCTCAGTATTGACATGACCATCTCTTCGGGTGATAATGCTGACATGGACTCTGAAGAGGAGGCGAGTTACCAAATTGAACTTGAGATCATGAAGCCCGATGCAGTCGACGATATTTACAAGTTTTTCAATATCATCAACAAGGTTTCTGACCTCTCGAAACTAATTTCTGTGTAATAAGTAATAAATAATGGATCCCAAAATAATAGGCGCTTTTGGGGTGCTCAGTATGTGCTGTATTTGTTCCAGTATAGTTTCTGGTGTGATGAGTGGTGGTCAGGAAACCCCAGATCCAGTAACCGGAGCTGGAGCTGATGCTGATGCTGATGCTGCCGCTGGTGCGGATGCTACCGATCTCCCCGGTCAAGTTTCAGGGTATTCGGCACCGGGTGGCGCTTGGAAAAATATTCAGAATACACCCACCCCAGAAGATTGTCGATTGGAAGCAGCTAAAGAAGGTATTCCTACTTTTATACATAGAAACTCTACCCATGGTGGAGCACCAAATAGCTGTCAACTAAACGTATGGAGTGATAAATTCGCCGGTAATGCGGAAGACACTGTTCATACCCAAGGTTGTACGTATGGTGGTACTCCCGAAAATGGATGTACACCATGGCCATCTGTAATGGGGCATCAAGTACCTGGTCGTGTGGGTGTTGGTGAGGTGAAGGACGTGATGAATCCAAATGAGTGTATAGAACTTGGAAAGGAGAAAGGTGCGGATGTATGGGGATATCGCACAAAAAATCATGGAAGTGCTCCGAATAGTTGCTTTTTTTTTACAGGAACTTCAGCCTACGCTGGTGATACTAACGATAAGGCTCACATTGTTGGGTGTATAAATGGTAAAGATATAAGGAATGGGTGTGCATAAATAATCTAACCTAAAGTAAATGATATACGCCATAGCGATTATTATTGTTTTGTTTTTGATGTATGAAAAACACACAAAGTCGGATGAGGTTGACGGTTCCAAATATTTTTACATAAGTGATGGTGATTCCAAGGCGATGTATGTCAAAATGCATGCAGATGGAGTGAGTAGTGATAGGCTAAAGAATTTTGTTCTAATGGAGGATGAATTTCTCTCAATGGAACAACAGTCTGTATGCACCGGTATACCTCTAATTATTCAAGCTGGTGTACTTTCTAATAAAATCAAAGATATGTTTCCTAAATATGATTTCTCTCATCACGTCATACACCTCAAACAAATAGCAGAACCTACAAAAATAGTCAACAGGAAAATTAAATGTTAGTAAATATTAAATGAACCCTGAACTCAAGGATTTACTTGCCCTAGCCCAAAGGGGTCTAGCTAATGCCGGTGTATACATATCCTTATCACTCGCGTTATTGGGTTATTCTCGATTTTATCGTGGTAAAGGAGACATGTTTTATAACATAGCTTTCATCGTTATTAGTATAACGATGATGTTGTTGGCTTTAAAGGTGTTGAACACTTTATTGGAACATTTACATAAATTTAAAGCTAAACTCAATGAAGAAGATTTGAAACTATTAAACGAATTTATTGTTATTCCACGCGTCTTACTTTATATATTGATTTCAATTTCATTTTTCAGTTTTTTTACACTGTATAGAGAACTTAAACAATAAACGTCTTTAGATAATAGGTTATGGATGAAGCCAGGCATCTGGTTGTTGAAAAACCGGATGGATCCGTTGCGATAGCATTTAACCAAGAGGTTCCACCACCGGAACCTCCAGAACCACCCCCCGAAATGATAAGAGTACGACCACAACAACGTTTCAGATTTTTAATAGAATATCATCCCGTTGTGCGTGCTCTAGTGTATATATTCGTGATTTCATCTGGTATAAATTTGGCTCTTTTCAGGAGAATAATAGATATTATCAATTTTGTGTTGATAGTATCTACGACGGGTGCTCTACATACTGAACATTCAGCATCGATAACAGTTGTAGTGTTTCATGGTACGTGTGCAGGGCTCATGATAGTACCATTTTGTGTTCTTAGAATGTGGGAACAAGCTATTTTCCAGTTTTCAGTCACTGTTATGTGTCTCACTGCATTTAATACAGCTACTCAAATAGCCGAGCAATTACCTAATCCCTAAATATGTCGCTGTTCAGCATTTTGAAGAGATTCCATAACATCATTTTGTGTTGTGGACTTTCAACACATTCCCAGTCATCAACTATAGACATGATGAGCTTGTTATCATCAAGCTCATCATTTTTACGAAAACTGAGAGGTGCACGTTCTCCTTCACTCCTGACATTTCTAATGTAATCCGCCACAGTGTAAATAATAGCATCTAAAAGCTCCTCTTTGGCCATTTCCATCCATGAATCTTTTGGCGTGCCCCACGTTTGGGTATCATCATCGACTCGTACTCCATGATTATAACGTTTCAATCCGAGCTCTAGCCGCCCCAATATTTCTACGCGCGTTCCCATTATTTGTAATATTCTTCATACCCTTTAACCATTTTTTCTTTAAAGCTGCGAACTGCTTAGCAGTCAAAATTTTATTTCTGCGAAGAGCTTCATTTGCAGCTGCTTGTCTCCATTTATTTTTCATATTATTAGGGACTCCGGTGACGTTAACATTCTTCATCACGTAATTTCTTTCAAGGTTGCGCTTTCTCTGCATTTTCCATCGTGAAACCATATCCTTCTTGATTCTATTAACGACCATCTTTTTTGGTACACCAAGTGCCTTATTTTTATCATTGGAATTAACTCTAGATGCAGCATTCTTGATGTTTCTAACGTCTTGTGTGAGGTTAGGTTTGTATCTGTTCATCCATGCCTTACCGTACTGCTTCTCAAGGTCCTTACGAATAGAGTTGTCGTCTAATCCGACCCTCTTTACCCTCTCTTTCATCTTTTCAGTTTGAACCTGTGCTTTCTTTTCCTTCTGTACATTCCTCTTTGTAGGCTTGGGTGGAGGAGGAGGTTTGGGCTTTGCGAGATTATTACGACTCTTCTCAATCTGTTTACAAAGGGCATCCTTCGTCTGCTTACCCGATGTATTTATCTTAAGTAATGCAGCAAACTGTTTGATTTCAGTTAATGTCTTATCACGACACAGTTTACCACCGATGCGAAATGTGCTACCAGTACCAGATAATTTAACATTCTTGTTTTTGTTGGTATTTTTTACAGTAACGTTTTTAGTCTTAGATTTGGCCTTTATAGCAGCACAAATTTCATCCTTACGCATGTCTCGGGTGGTGGGACCATTTTTAATTCTAAAACTGAGAATACCCATTTTACGTGCAAGAGTTTTGAGTTCATCTCTAGACATACGATCACACTTCTTTCCATCAATCTTGAGTGCGTTAATTTGGCTGTTTGTTAAAGGTGCTTTGCGTTTTACTATAGGTTTAGTCTTTTTAGGAGGAGAAACCTTTTTAGTCTTACGCTTAGCCTTTGTCTTGCGTTTGGTGTTGTCTATTTTAACATCTCCATCTCTATAAAATTCACGGATTAATGGAGTTACAGCTTTGTATGCATTTTCCATGATAGCAGGTGACTTGGCACCTATGATTTGTACGGTACCAGACTTACTAATATTGAGTGTGTACCCTTTCATGGTAACATAGAGCATTGGTGAAAGTTCTGGTTCATAAGTGGTAGATCCGTATTTTGAAAATTTCATTTGCATACGAGTGAGATTTGTGAATATCCCATTTATACTAAACTGACCACTGAGATTGTTATACTCGATTGGACTGTAAAGGAATGGTTCTTTTTGTGTGTAATTATCTACGATAAATCGACGAATGAGTTCAGGTTGGTTTGTAATGTTCGTACCAACAAATCCATTTCGGAAAAGTATTTTACCATTCCTATAAATATTGCAGAGTCCACCTTGACTGTTCACACCATCCGAAACGGTCACCATAATTTGTACACTGGCGAAAGGTTTATTAATACTCCCTTTGGGACCACCTTCTTTGGTATGAGAAAATCCAGTTTTAAACTGACCATAAATACCCTTTATCTCTTTCGTGTCTATATAAAGACCCTGACCGATAGGTGTTTTACCAAGTGGTTTTTTCATCAGAATTGGTAAAAGGTCTAAACGAACTTCTTTACCAAATGATTTATTAATAGTGCCAACGAACAATCCAGGTTTCAATGGAGAGATCTCTAGATCAGTGAGGGCCCCAAATTCATTGATTGTATTTGGGTTCATCTCAGCGAGACCCTTTTCAAACGCGGCTTCGTTGATAGGAGTGAGATTCATGTTGTCAAATTCACTTGTATTTATGGGTTCTCTTAATGCATTATTTACTAATTTGTCCACATTAACGTCCGCAAATTCATTTTCCAAAGGAGAGTTGTTTTCGAACTGTGCGAAACGACTCCGTCTAGGGGGTGGAGGAGGGAGAACTCGTGGACCTGGGAGAGGTCGCTGGGGTCTCTGGATTAATTCGGGTCGAAGAGGTTCACGAAAACCCGCAGCCCTCATACGAGCTTCGCGATCTTGGTCTCTCTGTCTTCTAAACATATCAGCTTCAAGTTCTTGAGCGAAGTTATTGTTTGAGTTAGAGTCTGAGCTTTGTACATCGACACCGGATTGCCTGACAAATTCTTTGACCGACTGGCTCATATTACTATTTGTAAGGATTTTTTTTAATGATTATTGCCTGTCATCAACTGATCTTCAATCAAGTCGATACCAAATATAACTGGTTGGACGGGGTATTGCCTGCCTCTATACGAGACAGATTCATTCCTAACCTCGATATCATAAGAACTGAATGGTCCCACGTAGAAATCTTCATGAAACTTATGCTGACCCAAATTGTTGTTTTTACAGTGTGTATTAAACGCAGCCACAAACAAGTTTTGAGGCACATATTGATCTTTAGCCTTGTCGACAATTGTGGATTCCAGAAAGTGGATCAGAGAGTTTGCAACCTTCGCAACCTGCATCTTGATAATTTCAAAGTATTTCGGTACGACATCCCAAATATCTTCATCACCATATTTGTTCCTGTATTCTAGATAAGCCCTAATACATTTATGTAAAATGTTGGGTAGTTCATTTTTAAGTTTTTCATCGAGGCGAGGATCTGCGTGCCTTACTTGTTTGCTGAAGTTCCATGGTAAAATACGGCGTAGAACAGATCCCGAATTATCTTTCCATCCTGGGACTTCATTACCACCAAGAACCCCTGGGACCTTCCACTCTGGAATCTCTTCAGCTGGTTTATTCTTAACTGCCACAGATACGTTTTCACCTGAAACGAGAGACTGAAACTCAGCCTGTTCTAAAGCGAGATCACCCTTCACCTCTGGTGCGATAAACATGAATGCATCTTTGATTGAAGAAAGACCGAACTTCTTCTCGATATTGTTCGATAGGGTTCGTACATCCTGATTTTCATAGAAATTCTTAAAAACCTTAGTAATTAACGTAGATTTACCCGATTTAGCGATACCCTTGAAGAATGGAATAATTTGCCACGAGTCCAGTTCTCCAACATTATAACAGAGACGACCACCCATAACATACGCCCAGTTGCAGACTTCCTTTTCAAACTTCTGATACTGTAAAACTTTGTCAAAGTTTGGTGTTGGAATGTCTTGCCACCTTTCTAGATCTGGAAATTCATTGAATTCCTGATCAAAGTATTTACAAGAAATAACAGTTGGATCTAATACAGCAAAGTCATTGCTATCATACGGGTAAAATTTACACTTGTAAAAACCTTCCTCAGGGTCATTTGGATTAGTGGGTTCCCACTCCTTACCTACAAACACACCATTCTTAAAAGACCAAACATGACGCCTCTTCTCAATATCCGGAAACTGATTATCATTGCATTTAGAAATATTGTCAATAACTTCCCTAAAAATGCTTCCCTTACTCGTAAAGTTTTTCCACATCTCAAAATTGTCATCTTTGTTGGCTAATGAATACACGAATTTTTCAATAGTCATTTTTGGTTCCCACGCCCTTGTATTGTATCCTTCCTCCGTTTTGCGTTCTTCACAACACTGACCCTTGTATCTACGGTATTTGGCTTTTTCAAGTTCAGCAAGAGTGAAAATAAGACATTTTTGGAGGGGTATAGAATTATCTAAATCATCATCACACATAGTCGAGGCATCAAAAAAGGAATTTGTCTGTGGCAGTGCAGTTGGATTTGCAATACGTTCATACGCAGTATAGTGTCGACGTATGTTATCATATCCATCTTTGAGTTGCTTTAGGACATTATGAATTCGCATAACTAGAGTGGTTCCCTCATCATCTTCTTTCGTTTGAAGATTGAGAGCTTTCACTCTACCTTTTAAATCTACCAGGAAGCGTCGTTGCTTCTCACGAATACCCTTAACAGCTAGGATGTCGATTCTACCTACAATTGGGTTGTTATTCTCATCGTAATTACCTTCATGGATAAATTGCCTATATCCAAGTTCACGAGCATTTCTGAAATCTTCTGTCCTGAGATCCCAGTAATTCTCAAAATTGACGACAATATTTCTTAAGGCATCTTCATTCATCGACTGGATACTCTGTTTTTGAAGCTCTGCCAGCGCTTCGTAACGATTTGGTTCCTTGTCGATGAAGTGAGTAATGTCCATTTCTATTATTTAGAATTTTCTCTCTAATTAATTTTTCAACTCACTCAAAATTTTGATGAGTATTTTATTTTGCATTTGAAGTTGTTGGGTGATACTCACCAGAGCAGTGCATACAGTGTCACCATCTTCAGTGGCGAGTAGTGAAGTCATCAAGGTCGCGACATCGACACCATCATCTTCAAACATCTCATCATCTTCATCCCCCATTTCATCCAATTCATCAACTTCATCCTCAGTCATAGAAATTTCCTCGACAGTATCAGACTCTGTCTCATATTCAGATTCGGGTAGGGGTACGGGTACGATTTCACCCTCCTCAATTTCTTCAGGCTGTTTTGACATTTGATTTAGACTAAGAAAAATTGGATCGCGAAATTTCGCACATTTACCCAAAATTATTTTCTCTGCCTATAGTACAACAACTCTCAAAATGGCTGGCGGTCTTATGCAACTCGTAGCTTACGGTGCCCAGGATGTCTACCTTACCGGTAACCCTGAGGTAACTTTCTTCCAGGCGAAATACAAGCGCCACACTAACTTCGCGATGGAGAACATCGAGCAGACCGTCAACGGTACTGCCGCCAACTCCGGCCGCGTCTCCGTCACCGTTGCCCGCAACGGTGATCTCGTCGGTGACATGTACATCGAGCTTGAGTCCGATGAGGCGACTACTATCACCACTGCCGCGGCTGATTGCAACTGGGTTGCCGAGCGTGCCGTTAACAACGTTGAGCTTTCCATTGGTGGCCAGCGCATTGACAAGCACTACCAGAAGTGGTGGCGCATGTACTCCGAGCTTTACCTCGATGAGTCCAAGAAGGCCACTTGGGGTAAGATGACCACTGCGGGTGACGGCAAGACTGTCTACCTCCCCCTTATTTTCTTCTTTAACAGGAATCCTGGACTCGCCCTCCCACTAATTGCCCTGCAGTACCATGAGGTCCGTATCGATTTCGATTTAGCGTCTAACTTCACCACCTACCTCAACGCGTCTGTCTTCAAGGTCTGGGCCAACTACGTGTACCTTGACACCGAGGAGCGTCGCCGATTCGCCCAGAAGGGTCACGAGTACCTCATTGAGCAGGTGCAGCACACCGGCACTGACACTGTTACCGCTGATGGTGGAACCAAGCAGGTCCGCCTCTCCTACAACCACCCCGTTAAGGAGCTCGTATGGTGCTTCTCCAACACCCAGACCAACAACGGTATGTGGAACTTCACCACCGCGTCTACCGATGCCAACATCAAGCTCGACTCCAACCAGAACTCCCTCGAGGGCTCTAACTGTTTCGTTACCACCGCCACCGCTGGTACCCCTATGGTTAAGGTTGGTGCCATTGGCGGTTCTTCCATCTTCACTGAGGAGGCCGTCGGTCCCCTCTCCACCTTCAAGCTCATCCTCAACGGCCAGGACCGTTTCAAGGAGCAGAAGGGCAAGTACTTCAACCAGGTCCAGCCCTACAACCACCACACCGGCTGCCCCTACCCCGGTATCTACTCGTACTCTTTCGCGCTCAAGCCCGAGGAGCACCAGCCTACCGGCACCTGCAACTTCTCGCGCATCGACAACGCGCAGGTCCAGGTTGTCACCGCGGGTACCACCAACAACGCGATCTCCATGCACATGTTCGCCACTAACTACAACGTCCTCCGCATCCAGTCGGGTATGGGTGGCCTCGCTTTCTCCAACTAAGCATTTAGTCTTAGTTTGTTAAAAATAATTAAAACTGAAACTCATTTTTAAAATGCACAGTACCAATGCTGTTTAAAAATGATTAGCAAGCCTAAGTCGACCTATATTTTTTGTTTTCTAAACTAAAATGCACAACTTTTCACGTACCGATCTGATTACTACCCTGTCTATGATGTTGAACGCCGTACAAGACAACCCTGATATGGAACTTAATAGAACTATGGCACTGTCTATGTTTGAGGTTACCCTCAGATATTACAATCTTTTAACACAGGGGGAATGTGATAAGACATTCATTCAGGCCTGTTATGATAAGGCAAAAGTGCCTAAAAATGATTACAGATTTACAAAGTATGTTCATAAATTTGAGGAACTTATTAGACCGCCACCCTTGCGTCGATCGAGGCGGTTAGCAAATAAGCGTACTTAAATACAAGCCTCTCATTATAGGTAATGTTCAAGAAAGTGTTTGAACTTTTTATTAAAGTGGATAAACCTCTATTGGGACGTTGGAATTTGAAGTCGTGTAACGAAATTTCAACATCCATCAATTCTATCTATCAGAACAGGGATCATTGTGGTGATACGATATGTAAAACACCAAAGAAGGCTTCAGATTACCCATCAAAACAATCCTCCACCGAGAGCACCCATGAGGGTACCAACGAGAGTCATACAACTGGTTGAAGAAGCGATGGGTGTGGTAGGAATACCACCAGCTGACCTAACGGCTGAGGAGGAGCAGCATAAACAACAAAGTAACATTAACATGGGGGCAATTTGTTGCATCTTTTTTATAATGGACTTAGAAAATTAAATTGGGCAACAGGCTTGACCAAACTTTTCTTTAGACGTTGTTGATACGGTGGAGGACGGGACGCCTGAGCACCATGACCAAAAATCCGCTCTTTCAGGTGGAATTGTTCCGGCGGCGTGGTCCGCTCGCCCCTTTTCACATCCCGCTGGTCCACCACACTTAATTTTACACTCGTCAGCTTGACCCGCTTGTTGTATAGTATTCGGTTTGAAAAGATTATTTAACCCCCCTAAACCACCACCCCCAAACTGCATAAATGCAGCAACAGAAAGTACCAAACAAGAAAGTATTACTACCATTCCGATGATTTGTCGCATCTTTTTTATAATGGACTTAGAAAATAAACCTAATACCTAATCATGTATGAGATATACACCGATGGGAGCAGTTTGGGAAATCCTGGACCTTCTGGCTGGGGTGTGGTCAGTGATAGTTTTAAGCTTAGTGCTGGACAACCTAATTCAACAAATAATCGGATGGAGATGACAGCTATTTTGAGAGCTCTTGAAGAGTGTGTGAAGAGAGATATTCAAGAGGTGCGTATATTTACCGATAGTAACTACGTGAAACAAGGGATAAATTCATGGATTATAAAATGGAAACAAAATGGGTGGATGACATCTGCGGGTGCACCCGTAAAAAATAAGGATTTGTGGATTGCCGTCGATGAAACGCGTAAAAAATTGAAAGTAGTTGAATGGCGGTGGGTAAAAGCCCATAATGGTGACCCTAGAAACGAAGAAGCTGATAAATTAGCCAGGGAGAGTGCGAAAAATATATCTGTGTAATTTAAGTCCATGAGTGTTCAAAAGCAAGACGAACACTGTGAGTGGTGTGAAAAACAAGAAAAGTTGCTTATAAAATGGGCTGAAAAAGCGGCTGGTTACCGCTGGTTGCATAATCATGCACGCCTATTCTACAAGAAACAGAATGATTGGTTGTCTTATCCTAGTATAATTATAGCGAGTATAACGGGTGTCGGTGGTTTTGCCGTCCTAAATCCCAGTGGTAATGAAAATGTATCTCAAGATACCAAAAACAATATAATGGTCATTCAGTATTTCTTTGCATTCCTAAATGTTTTGGGTGGTATACTCACATCTATCAGTAAATTTAGTCAGTCTCTACCTCTATCTGAGGCACACTCGGCTATGTGCGTACAATGGTCAAAGTTCTATAGGTCTATTGATATGGAAATATCACTCGATGTTAAGCATCGGTCAGAGGTGGTAGAGTTTCTTATGAAGTCCCGGGAAGAATACGATCGATTATTAGACGAAGCTCCAGATATACCGGCTATATCTATTCAGGCATTCATGGTTCAGTTTCCAGATAAAGAAAACAAACCGGATGTCTGTAATGGCCTCTCCATTGTAGTGAGTGATGATGCAGCATCTGTGACAGGCTCTAGACGCGCAGTGAATAGATGGTTGGGAGCATTCCAAAATATAAATAGAAGAAGGAGTAAAGAGATGGATGAACTAGAACGTGTTGACTCTGTATAATTTTCTCAGGATATTATAAAATGATTGCAAAAGTTCTGACCATTTTGTTAATCACCTTGGTATACGGTCTCATCTATGCTTCTATTCATAAAGCCGATCCAACAGCGTTTGGATTTGAGGATGGACTTTTTGATCCTTTTTACTTCTCATTCACTACGATGTCGTCCGTGGGCTATGGTGACTATTCACCAAAGACCAGGATCGCTAAGGCTCTTGTCATGTCTCAGCAGACTATTCTCATCGTCGAGCTTATCAGTATTCTCGAGGACACAGTGCTCGGAGGAGGTGGTTCAAATGTTCTAAATCTTAATAAATTAGCTTAAAGTTGAAGTTCCTATCTAGTATGTGGGTGGTCCCACCGTTATACAAGTTGATTAGTAATATAATCAAGTTGCACCGTTCTTATAGCTCAGTTGGTTAGAGCGTGGTGCTTATAACGCCAAGGTCACGGGTTCGAGCCCCGTTTGGAACAGCTTTTAGAGTGGGTTATCCTCACTGTAAAAGTTGTGATTTTCATTTCTATTACTCATATATGACTCCCACACAAGTTGGGATTAAATTGAATGATACGACGTCTGCTAGTGAGTTAGATTCATTTTTTACTCAAGTATGGTCTCAGGATAGACGTGTTAAGATTGTTTTAGATGCCACGGATTGTAGAAAGATTTCAGTAGGACGTATTCTTTCTATGAAAGGTGTATTAGATGAACACAGATACAGTTCTAGAAAGTATATAGACCATACGGTTGTCTTGGTCAATTCGAGATTTGCACGATTTATATTACGTGCAGGTTTGGCGATCATTAAGACTGAAAGACCAGTTTACATTAGTACCCCCACTTCACATCGTCGGGGGTAGCTTGAGGGTGGTGCCTCGAGATGAAGTTCTTCTCACCATGATCACTATGCCCAATTAAACTACTCTTGGATCTATCAATGAGCATGTACTTACGCATATCCTTATAGTACACCCTAGCCCCCTTTTGAATAAGATCCTCGTGTTTCATGTCTATGTGATTGTCCATAGGGTAGAAATATTTGTTATATTTACGCATATTGTCAACATTTACAAGATAACACTTCGTACTCGATATCCATTTTACTTTTTCGAGATTTCCCTCGGTTTTATCAGGAAGTCTTGAGAGACAGTGGAAGAAACACATTTCAAAGTTATTCCCTTTTTCATCTATGACTTCTTGGATTTGATTGAAAAGTTGAGGAGATTTGATCACCACATTATCTTCAAAAATGACAGCATATTTGAGACCTTGATCAAAACACCTTTTGTAAAAATCCATATGTCCAACAAAACAACCTATAGCTCCCATATTAAAGTACGTGATATTAGGTCTTTTAACTGTGGGATCATAGTGCATCTCTAGAGCCTTTTCAAAGTATTCAGGTTCCACAATATGTTCAAACTCTCGTGCAACTTTCACTTTTGAGGTGTTGGGACCATAAATAATTTCGAGTGGTTGTTCATCATGAAAATGTTTCAAGAAAGTCTGCTGACGAGTTTTTGCGTCCTTTACTGTGAGCATAAAGCATTTGTACTCATATTTTTCTGTCTTGTTTATTCCTGGTTTACGAAATGATTCCACAAGAATATATATCACTAATGAAAGTAGTATGACAAACAAAAACATACCTACTTAAACGGGAGAAAATATATATAAGTAAGAATGAACGCCATAGATGTATGTGGTCTGTTGGGGTCAGCTTTCATCCTTGTCATGTTCATACCAGAAATTAACCATGTGTACAAACACCGTGATGCCAAAGCTATCAACTACAATTTTCTACACTTGAACTTGACTGCGAGTGTATTATCTCTCATCTATTCATTCCATTACACTGTCATACCTATGATCATCACAAATGTCGCCGCTGGTCTTTTCTGCTTCCTAATGTACTACTTCAAGTATATGTACGAGGTTAAAGAAGAGAAACAAATTACTGATATAGTAGCTGAGGCTCCGGCTCCTATGGTGTAGTTGGTCAACACTGTGGTCTTTGAAACCACCACCCCAAGTTCGAATCTTGGTGGGAGCTACATCCTCTCTTAGCTCAGTTGGTAGAGCAGTGGACTGTAGTTCCAAGGGTCACCTGTTCAAATCAGGTAGAGAGGACCATTCCTCTGTAGCTCAGTTGGTAGAGCGACAGGCTGTTAACCTGTAGGTCATCGGTTCAAACCCGGTCGGAGGAGTTTTTTACATAGTGTTGTCCAGTATGTAAAAAATCTCAATGTATAATAAACATTTTACTATCAATTTATCCAAATTGACTGGAAAATGCATGAATTAATTTACTTGAAAAGGGTGCCTTCGGAATCGATAGGCGCGGGTTCGAGGATACGACCACTGTCGACAATCTCAATAGAAGACTCGGCAAATTCGGGTCTTGGATCAGGGGCTTCCTCCATAGGAACTGGGGGTGCGACAACGACCTTCTTCCCCTTCTTGGCACCACCACACCCACACCCACTCTTCTTCTTGGAGGGGCAACCACCACCCTCCTTCTTGATGTTCATCATACCCCAAACAACGAGGATGAATACGAGAGTGTGTACAAGGAGACCTAGAGTCGAGGGGCAACCGGTAGGGGTCGCAATCCATGAACCGAGGACCCGCCTGACAAGACGGAACGTCTCAGGGTTCGCAACAATGAAAAATACGAGACCAGAAATGATAGAGATGATTAACTTCTCCGCCTGCTTTCGGCCATTACATCCACATCCACAATCTTTAAAAAGACCCATAATTACTTTTGATATATGTCAACAAAAAAAACTTAATTAAAGCCAAGCCACCTAAGATATATATAACCCACTACCAACAATGTCGCTCACTATCCAGCAATCTTCTGAATTCTCTCCTGCCAATGTGCAGTTCTCAAAACTTCGCAAGAACAAGAATGGCGGCAAGGCCGTCTATTTGAACGCCGGCGACAACAAAAAGCTCTACCTCCAGTTTCCATTCATGCGATCTCCTTACGGCATGAGTGCGTTCACTGATGAGAGCACTGGTCGTACATCCTACTCTCTCGACCTTTCTTTCGACCCCGACAATGAAGAGGCTATGGCTCTTCACGAGAAGCTCAAGGAGCTTGATGATATCATCGTAAACACAGTCGCTGCCAATTCGCAAGAGTGGCTCGGCAAGGAGTTCAACGTTGAGGTTCTCAAGCAGGCTCTCTACAAGCCTATGGTTCGCCCCGGTAAGGAGCAGTACCCATCGACTATCAAGCTCAAGATTCTCACCAAGCCTGATGGGACATTTGTACCCGAGTCTTACTCTATGCAGAAGCAGCCTGTCCCTCTCGATAGCATCGAGAAGGGTAATAAGGCTATGGCTATTGTTGATCTCAACCAGATTTGGTTTATCGACAACAAGTTCGGTGTCACTATCCGTCTCCAACAGGCTCTCTTCGAGCAGTCTGCCAAGCTCCCGTCATTTGCCTTTCAGGGTGTGAACCTACCCGATGATGACCTTCAGGTTGATGTCGAGGATGAGGATGAGATTGAGGAAGTTGATGATCAGTAAAAAAATATTTAGTTCAGTTATTGAAAACAATTAAAAAAATTATAAAATCTAATTGATTCTGAAAAAAAAAATAAAAATATTTTAAAAAATCCTTCTTGGTAAGTATAAAAAACTTCTTACCAATAAGTAAGTATGTCAATCGAGAGTAACTTGAAAAAATTACTCAAAGGTGAGAAGGCTTGTATACCAGAACACTTCTTGAAAGTTCCTGTGTATAACTCACTCACCCTTCGTACTGGTAAGGGTAATCCTATAAGTGAAGGTCAGTTTGGTAAAATGTACCGTGGAAGTATCAATGATAATGGAAGGCGGTATGTCGCGTACAAAGAGATAGATACATCGGAAAGTACTAATGGTGCCTTTGAGTTTGAGTTCAAGGTTGCCGAAAAATTGAAGGAGTTTGCGGTTCCCGAGATGTACCTCTTTAAGAAGTGCCCCATCCAAGATAAAACACCTAAAAAGGTGCGTAAAAAAAATGGTACGTTGGTCCAACCAAAAGAACGTACCAAACCCAAGGATATTCTTTATATGGAACTTCTTGATGGTATGTCGTTTAATTCGTGGTGGCAAACCAACCCATCTCTTGATGCGATAAAGTCTGTAATTGTACAGGTTTTTGATAATCTCTACCGAATTAACCAAAAATTTCCAGACTTCCGTCACCGCGATTTACATGGAGGAAATGTGATGGTTACTCGGAACGAAACGCCATACACATGGAAAGTTGACCTCGGTCGTAAAATAATTCGGAACGACCCTGGCGGATCTTTTAGGAGTCGTCTCGGTTCACCAGATATCAAAAAGTATAAGCGTACAAACGCTGGTGTGGAAGCGACTATCATTGATTTTGGTTTATCTTACTGGTCCAGGCGTATGCCAAACCCAGAAACGGCTGATGGTGGATATAAGGGTGCGGGTATATACGGACATGGACAAGGTCCAGGTACGATTTACTATGATATTCATAGGTTCTTGTATATCATTTATGTTAAGGTGAGACAGCCAGAAAATGCTAAGGAGCGAGCTATTAAAAATTTCATCGAAGAACTCATACCAAATAAAGAGTTCCTAGAGTATAACGGAAAATTTACCAGCCAGGGATATCTGGTTAGTAGTGACAGGGCTAAGCAAAATCTCCCCACATTCAAGACTATTCTGACACACCCATTCTTAACTGGTGAGAAATCACCAAATAGACCAAAGACTCTCACGGAGGCTCTCAAATTGATCGCTCCCCCCAAGCCTAAGCCTAAGACTCCCGTCAAGGTTAAGACACCCAAGGAAACCCGGGTACTTCCACCACGTAACTACGGTAAGCTTTCAACTACGAGTAGGAAGAAGGCTATGAACAATATGATTAAGAAAGCGGCTGCTATATTGGCTGCTAACAAGGCTAAGCCCAAAACCAAACCGGCACCCCGAAGGAGACCCGGTGTTGTGCGTCCCAACCCAGTCCCTGAGATTCAACCAGCCAGTCCCGAGGCACCTTATGCTGTGATGTCCCCTTCCAATATGATGGAATATGCAGCGAAGATTGAAAGTGGGAGGAAGAAGGCTGCGAACAAGTTAAATGCTAGGATTCAAGCCATCAAGGCCACGAAGGGTAAGACCCCCACACCCGTTCGTCTCAAGGAGAAGTTCTCTTTCGTCAACGTAAAGGGTAAGAAGCGTGAATTTGTCAGGAAGTTTGCATACGATAGGGCTTTGGCTAAGAACAAGGCTGAGAGGGAAAAGACCACACCCAAGGCCAAGACCCCCACACCCGAGGCTAAGAAGAATGAGTACTGGAGGTCTTTCGTTGACGTAAACGGTAAGAAGCAGGAATTTGAGAGTAAGTCCGCGTATCACGAGGCTAAGCAAAAGAACTTGAAAGCTTACGGTGCCAAGATGCAAGCAAAGATCAATCGTCAGATACAACTTGGACGTGATACACGGTTCTCGTTCGTTGACGTAAACGGTAAGAAGCGTGAGTATGTGAGAAAGGGTATGTATGAGAAGGCTCTGGCTAAGAACAAGGCTGAGAGGAGTCTCCGTGCCAAGATCCGGGAAGCGTGGGGCGGCAAGGCCAAGACGGTCACACCCAAGGCCAAGACCCCCACACCCAAGGCCAAATGGTCTAACGCAAATAATAAACAATTCATGGAATTGTTGGCACGGGAAAAGAACGCCCAGAGAAAACTTGCGAATGAGATGAACAAGGCAAGGCCTCTCAAGAATGGACCATCTAACCCGGTGGTTGCGTACGCTCTCAATACTCCCAAAAATACCAAAAAGATAAACAAGTACGTGAACAGTCTATCAAATGATGAACGCAATATGCTCAAAAAGAAGATTTGTCAACCTTAAAAACCCGCTTCGTACCCTCGTCAACTTCAGAGAGTATCTTAAACTTTGGAGTCTTGACGAGTTTGTCACCATTCTTAGTCACGAATGATTTCATCCGTTCAACTTCACCACGGGGCATCTTCCTGGTGTATTTGAGTGTGACATTCTTGTTTCCAATAGTGAATACAGTTGAAGACATTTTTAATATTTACCTATAATAAAATATGCAGCGCTCAACAATATTAGTTGCAGTGGTTATCGTCCTCGTTGCGTTCTTACTCTACAGGAACAAGACCAAGGCCTCCCCAGGTGGTAAAAAGTGGACCATTTACGGAACCAAGGGGTGTGGATGGACAGTCAAGCAGTTGGATTATATGAAGAAGGCTGGTAAGCCCCATGTGTTCGTCGACTGTGACAAGGGTGGGTGCGATGGTATGACCGCTTTCCCCACTCTCAAGGGTCCTAACGGGGAGAAGATCGTTGGATACAACGAGGTTTAAATCATTTATTATTCAAGAGTTGATTGTATCAACTTATCAATAATGAAATTTTGGAGTTTAAGGACACGAAAAGTCTCTATTTTCACCTTTTCCGAAGTCAACCCAATGCCGACCAAGTTTGACAGTATCTGTACCAAAAGAGTCTTGTAAATCTTGGTACCTCTCACCATAACACTTAAGCTCCGTCACACCAGGTGGGCATGTGAAATCCTTATTTTCACTCATACCAACCTCGTAATAATGTTTACGCGCTAATTTGAGATTAGTACCCGCATATGCTTGTACCGCTGGGTAGCGGTCGAGGTAGCATTGTGCCTCTGCATCTGAGAGAGTGCAGGAATTGTCTCTGGTTTCGGGACCATTTGTGGTATAGGTTGTGTAATGATTTTTGGCTTGCGCTTTATCAGTGCCAAATGTTGCACGAAGATCCCAATATCTCGCAACATAGCATTCCGCTAAGGAATCAGCGTCTGTGGGGACAGTGAAAGTTTCATCCTTCTTAGCAGCTCCAGCTCCCGCACCTGTTACTGGGGTTTCCTCACCACCACTCATAGAAGCAGCTATACTGGAACTGATTGAACATAGGCATAATAGACCAAAAGCACCTATTATTTTAGGATCCATTGTTTTATATACTATACTCTGATATTTTTTAATGATATGATTGATGTTTAACAGTACATTGAATAACCGAGAGACTTAAGACCGTATCCAGTATTATTAGCTGCCTGCCTCGCAGTAGCGACTGGACTCTTCGCATTCCACTTTGCAGTAACTTCGGCATCTGTTGTCGCCGTACAGGCTTCTTGGGCACCCATACCACCCCCACCGAAGCCGGCATAACCCGCGTCGTTAATTTTGTAACTACACGTGTTACCTTCTTTCGTAATATCAAACTGAACCATTTTGCAATGTTGACCAGTTTTGCGCATCGCAATGTACTTCTTCTCGTTGTCTTTCTCGCCTTCCATCGACTCTAAAACATGGAAGGTATGTGATATACCCCCATTTGGGGTGGGGTCGTCACTAGAAACGGGTACACTAGAATTGATATAGTTACCCCAAAATGTGGCGGCCGTTGGTTTAAATGCGTCGATACTTTCACATGGTACCGTTCCTGTTTGAGCATTGAAAGTTTGGTTTGGTTGACAGGCTGGACCCGAGTCATCCGCTCCCGCTGCCGCTCCCGCTGCCGCTCCCGCTCCCGCTCCCGCTCCCGCTCCCGCTCCCGCACCAGCTCCCGCATCTGGAGTTTCCTCACCACCACCACTCATAGAAGCAGCTATACTGGAACTGATCGAACATAGGCATAATATACCAAAAGCGCCTATTATTTTAGGGTCCATTATTTTATTACTATACTATGAGATATTTGTTACTGATATGATTGGTGTTTCAACTTATCAATAATGGAAATTAGATGCCACGTACAATCTGAAGGGCAAGAGAAAGGATGAACGCATCGGTCAAGTTGCTAATAGGCTTGAGGATGGAGATGTGCTTCACAAGGGAGCGGTTCCATACGACACGGAGAAGGAATGTGCTGATGAGCACAACAAGTAAAAAGGTGAGAACCTCGGTGATAATTTCGGACCTGGACTTGGCTTTGGCAACCTCTTGAATCATTTATTACATGTGGATATTTTTTTCTAGGTAAACTACAAATGAGGGCTCTCCCCCTGAGTGGCTCGGAAAGTAGGTATACAAACAGGCGGTGGTCGACACCAAAGGGTATTGGAAACAATAATTGTTATGCCTATGCCGTTGGGGACTACGAAGCATATAGGTGGCAAAAGTCTATACCAGGTGATCGTTCTGGTCTTTCAAATGGACACCATACCTATACCCACTGTACTGGACTTCCTAAGCGCGTCATTTCTGACAATCCTAAGAGGGTGTACAAGGCGGGTGCCAATGAAAAATGCAAAAAGGGCTATTTCAAGGTTATGATGTTTGTTTCGCCTGGAAGACCTATGAACTATATCCGACAAGGGGATTTCCACTTTTACAAGCAACACGGGATGGTCGAATACAAAATCAAACCTGGGGATACTATCAAAGCTGTAGCCAAATTCTTTAAAGTACCTGAATCACGGGTAAAGAAAGGTGGTCAGTTTAAGGTTGGTAAACGTGTAATTTTTAAAGCCAATGTATTCAGTCACAAGCGTGGTTGGGCTACTGGTCCGCTTCTGACTGATGCTAAAGGTAAGGCCATCACTGACCCCCGTAAGGCTTCTAGGGACTATCCAGGTCTAAACTACGAGAAATATTGTAGTTCATTCTGTGTCAAGGACACTGGGATCAAAGTCGGTAGGACTCACCCCAAGGTCCGCTAAGATACTATCAAGGTCTGGTATTTCATCCACATCAAAATTAATGTCAAATAGATCTAAAACCTGAAATATAGACCCCTGATTCAAGGACACAGAATTCGCCGTTGCTGTGTAATTGTTTTGTATAGTGACTGTAATTTTAAATTGTGTACCATCTATCACTTTTCGACAAATCGGGCATGTATTCCTACCTGTGTTCTTCCATTCCTGTAGACAGTGGGAATGAAACATATGTCCGCACCGGGCTGGAGGATTTGTCCTCGTACACCGGACTTCATTCAGACATATGGAACATGTTGACATTCTATAGGAAGGTTTTAAAGTTTTTTTGGGGATTTTTCTCAGTTAGTAGATCTTGGAGGTATCCACGAGAGGATTGTCACACTTAATGCATGGTCCCTTACCTTGTACATTCTCCTGCACCTTGGTGAGGAGCTGAGGACCCTGAGATTGGAGGAGCTTACGGTAGGAGTAGTTGTCCTCGAAAGAAATACCATTTTGCTTCATAACATAGTTGTTAAAGAGCTGAGCTGAAGAGTTTACGGTGAAGCACCGACCATCGGCCATACCAAGTCGCTGCGACATATTGTTAATATACACCCAGAAATTAAATCTTGTAAAGGGAACCGCGATGAGCGCCACCACCATTTACGTCACCCCATGTATAAGGTCCTACACAATGTGCATTATCATTGGGTCCTTCCGCCACATCACCTTTACATTCTTCGTCAGGTAAAACATCCGCCTGTGAGATATCATCTACACACCAAACCTCAAAACCATCAGCCATTGGACATTCGAGAGACATATATTTACTAACGGGGCGCCCCAGGTATTCCGCGGTGGCGACGCATAGAGCTCTAGCTTCAGCTTCAGTCTTAACACGCCCCACGCTCAACCAACCCATATCAGCACGCTTTCGTGTGTCGATACACTTGAGCATACTAGACCCTGTATCTTCGGTACCAGCACCTGCTCCAGCACCTGCTCCAGCGGTTGGGACAGGGGTTTCCTCACCGCCACCACTCATAGAAGCAGCTATACTGGAACCGATGGAACATAGGCATAATAGACCAAAAGCGCCTATTATTTTAGGATCCATCGTTTTTTATTACAATATAACTAGAATTTTATTTGCCTGTTGGTAATTGTTCTCATCCAAGAATTGAATCCTTTCTCTTTGAGAAGTTTGACAAAAGGATCACATCTATATCCCAAATAAATGTCAAACACGTCAGTGTCCTCTGTGCGTGACACTCGAATCTGGGGATTTTCGTTTATGTGGTTGTTGATGATGTTGTAGGCAAATGCAATTTCCTTGAGGGTCTCCGCCCCTGTGATGATAATTTTACCGGTACTGAAAATACTGGTAGTAATCTCCTTCATATCCTCTGAAGGCTTGAACTTGATCTTCACTGCAGAATACCTATCTGGTTCAAAAGAAACCTTAAAAATGTCATCATACTCTTCAAACCAGTCAGCAACCTTCATGAGGTTGATATTGTAGTTGAGACTGAAGTTGGAGTTAATCATAACAACACGGAATGAATCCACTGGTACTTCAATTTTCAAATCCAAAAAAGTTTTGAAAATATGAACAAGTTGGGTGATGATCCGCTTACAATCGAAAAGATCACAACAACCCGCCACTTGAATCGAACCGTTAGGGAAAACTTTCACAGACTTAGTACTATAGGTGTCGTGGTATGTTAGGGTCACCTGGTTGTAGAAAGTCGTCGGTTTCAATTTCCACTCAAAACCATCTGTTTTGGTACCCACACGTCGCATCTTATAGGAACCAATTTCTTCGAATAGACCTCGGAGTCGCTTTATATCAATCTGTTGCATAAAGCTCGACACCATAGTGATTGTCGTAATCTTTATCCATGAGGGTCTAGTCTCATCTGGTAAATCTTTTCGTATCTCATCGAGCGTTAGGAGATACGAAAAGCTATTATTTGCAATAGTTGAATACATTTTTGGACATACTTTTTACAATGTGAGTGGCTTACTTAGGTTTTCTAAGTACAACCCTTTGCGATATCTGCGGTTGCTGTTGTACATCCAACAAAGTGATGAGGAGCTACTTTATTTGGGGTTACACCACCAATAAATTCGGACACATTGTTATAGGTCCAACAGCTATTTTGATTAGACCTAAACCCAACTGAAGTTTTACCCGCCGCAGTCGCGAGAGTGCGACAAGCTTCAAAGCTTGTTCCCTCACCCAACTCTGTGTGTCCACTGGCTGGGTAGGGCATATCAGATTCAGGGTATACATTTTCAACGAAGGTGCAACCACCATTTTTGATATCCTCTTCGGGTTTTACACACCCCACGTGGTGATTGGCGGAACCCCCCAAACCCTTTAAATCTGGGGACCACCTGTACGCGAAACAGGTGTTGCTGTTACCACCCCTGAACCCGAAAGTATTGTAGAATTTGCTTTTAGCTAGGGCACGACAAGCTTCGATAGAAGTAGCCTCACCAAGTTCGACATGTCCCGACGCTGGGTACGCCATATCCTCATCATAGACAATGTATTCGGGTTTGGGTGTTGAGTCGTCACCCCCAGCTCCAGCTCCCGCACCAGCTCCCGCACCAGCTCCCGCACCAGCTCCCGCACCAGCTGAGGAATCGTCACCACTACCACCCATAGAAGCAGCTATACTGGAACTGATCGAACATAGGCATAATAGACCAAAAGCACCTATTATTTTAGGATCCATTGTTTTATATACTATACTCTGGTATTTTTTTTTGGTTAAAGATGAGACTCTCCATTTAAGTACATGACCTCTTTCCTTAAATCTGCAAAGCATGTTTTTGATGTAGAGTCTGACCTCTCCTATGTTGAGATTGTCTATGACCGGTACACAAGGAACAAGGGATACTCGACCTTCACAGATTACCTCAATACAGAGCCTTTCGCTGATTGGGTATCCTTAGAGTCAAATAATCACTCAATTGTTTACGAGAAGTTTCTTGATACAATGGTTAAGAAGACTCTAGAGGTGAGACAACGTATGGCTGAACTGTCACTCGAAAGTTTCTTAACTTACGACCAGGATATTCGTAAGTATGTACGTGTAGCCCACGCAGTTAAGATTCTAGATCCAACATTCCAGCCACCTCGTATTAACATGGAGAGTGCTTGGCAAGTGGAGTTTATTAAAAAGTTTTGTAAGAAATCAATAATAGATTCAATTCAAGAATGTAAAAAGAAGTCCCGTCTCAAGTATTTCTTCAACGTACTAAAATTAATAGAATTAGAGCAATGAGAATAGAAATGACAATTAATTGGGTTGTTGTATTTTTACGCTCAACACCAACAACAACTGGTTCCTTCTCCCTACCACATCCTAGACCATAATCGATATTACGTCGAGGTTGAACATTCCTGTCTATACGGCATGGTTGTTTCTCAGGTTTGCATAATCCAACTGTGCAAAAAACACTTTTACCAGTGGGTGGGATACCCCCACTTTTAGGAACTTCTTGAAAATCTTCAAAATTACCCGTCTGTCTCACACCCCCTGGAAGGGAGAAATCGTGTTGGACAAATGGGTTGATGTCATCAATGGCAGCTTGATCATTAAGCATAAACTCACTCATTATTGTTATTACTTCAGATTATATTTCTTGTCCACCATCTTGATTTTATGTTCATCCCACATCTTGTCTAAATCGACATTTAGCATATGTGCCAATTGAAAGAGATAACTGAACACATCCCCCATTTCCATCATAACATCTGTTCCTCTCTCCTTTTTTAGATTTGTCTTCTTGTATGTTTTCTTATATTGTCGAATTGCGGACGCGAGTTCACCAACCTCTTCTGTCAGGAGAAGCCATACTGTATCGATGGGGGCACGATCCCACCCCTTAGACCTACACACCTTTTCTGTTTCACATTTGTATTTGTTAAGACTCATACTTATTCTACAGGGGACTCAAAGCTTTAATTGATTCCAATCTTATTGTTAAAATCAATTTTATTTCCGGTGGTACTGGTATTTACAGGTCGATCCATGGGTGTGCTAATAGTGTCGATATCCTCAGCATAGGCAATATATTGAGATACACCGGTTTGAATTTGAGACATGGCTGAAGATATGACCTTGCCGTTCATATACTTAACCTGTTCATTGACTTGAGTGTATTGATCACCAGAGTTGTTAATGAATACAACACGCATCATGGCGAATAAATCATCAGGGTTCTGGTAATCTATGGAAATGCCAGTCTTATTTTTAAACGCCTGACGAATTCCACGTTGAAGAAGATTCTTGTTGAAATCCGAAAAGAACAAAGTGTTCAGTGGGGTCTCACACTGCTGAATAGAATTAAGGTGGAGGTTATCACACATTTAATATAACCCCCGAAAAAAATTGTCTGTACATATTAAATGTTGACCATGTCCGACTTCGATGAGGCGTACGCCAGCAAACCCAACAATGTCGAACCAATTCCATGCAAGGCTCCCGAGTGCTTCGTGGGTTCTTATCCTCCTGTGGCCAAGGCTGGTGAGCCCGGTCCATTTTTCGTAAATACATACCTTCTTCAACCCAATCGCAAAATGGAAGTGGCGGGAACGGTTGCGGTGCGAAGTGGTGATCTCGACTGTAAAAAATAAGGTTAAAAATAAAAATTGAAGAGAATGTATATGAGGGTCATTAAACGCTCAGGTCGTATTGAGGATATGAGATTTGATAACGTCACCAATAGGATCAAGAATTTAACGTCTGGACTTTCAGACAAATGTGACTCTCAAAAAATTGCTCAACAGGTTTTTTCATCAATGTATGATAACATCACCACACAGGAAATAGACGTTCTCTCTGCTGAAATTTGTATTGGTTTGATTACGTCGGACCCAGACTATGAAGTTCTCGCAACTCGTATTATTGCGAGTAATATTCATAAAGTATGCCCTAACAACTTCCATCTCGCAATGCGAAAGCTTCAGAAGGCGAATATTATCACAGATGAAGTCGTTGAGGTTGCTCAACAGGTAAAAGAACATATTAAAACCGACCGAGATTTTGACTTTGGATATTTCGGATTAAAAACTCTCGAAAAAAGTTACCTTCAAAGGGTTGAAGGAAAGTTGATTGAAACTCCTCAATATTTGTTTATGCGTGTTGCTATTGGTATTCATGGTAAAGACATCCCAGCTGTTCTCGAAACCTACGACAATATGTCCCAGGGTTTATTCATCCATGCTACACCCACACTATTCAATGCGGGTACACCTCGACCTCAGATGTCCTCTTGTTTTCTTATCGCAAACAAGGGTGATTCAATTGATGGTATTTATGGAACTCTAACTGAGTGTGCACAAATTTCGAAGTGGGCCGGGGGGATCGGACTTCATGTCCACCAGGTCCGTGCTAATAAATCAAGGATTAGAGGGACTAATGGCCAGAGTGACGGTATCATTCCAATGCTTAGGGTCTTCAACGCCACGGCTCGTTATGTGAACCAAGCTGGTCGTCGTAAGGGTTCGATTGCTGTATATATTGAACCATGGCATGCGGATATCATGGATTTCTTGGAACTTCGTCTCAACCAAGGTGATGAGGAGGCACGTTGTAGGGACCTTTTCAGTGCTATGTGGATTCCTGACCTCTTCATGAAGAGAGTTGAAGAAGGTGGTAATTGGTCTCTCTTCTGCCCCGATAAGGCTAAGGGTCTTTCTGATGTATACGGTGAAGAGTTTGAGGCTCTCTACACAAAGTATGAAGAGGAGGGTCTAGCTAATGCAACTGTACCAGCTACAGAAGTTTGGAAGGCCATTCTTAAGAGTCAAACTGAGACTGGAACTCCATACATGTTATACAAGGATGCGTGCAATAAGAAGTCCAACCAAAAGAACCTAGGAACTATTAAGAGTTCTAACTTGTGTACTGAAATCCTCGAGTATACCGACAAGGATGAGACCTCTGTGTGTAACTTGGCGTCTATTGCACTTCCAAAATATGTAAACAGGGAAACGAAGACATTTGACTATGACAAGCTCCATGAAGTCACTAAGACTGTCACTAAGAACCTGAATCGTGTTATTGACCGCAACTTTTACCCAGTTGAAACTGCTCGTCGCTCTAATATGAAGCATCGTCCAATTGGTCTCGGTGTTCAGGGACTCGCAGATGTTTTCATTCTATGTGGTCTTCAATTTGACTGTGAAGAATCCCGCCTTATGAATGCACACATTTTTGAGACTATTTATCATGCCGCACTTGAAGCGAGTTCGGAGTTGGCTGAGATAGATGGTTCGTATGAAACTTTTAAGGGTTCTCCAGCTTCTGAAGGTATTCTTCAACCAGATATGTGGGAAGGTGAAACCAAATTCAGTGGTCGGTACGACTGGGATGCTATGCGTGAAAAGGTAAAAACAAAGGGTCTTAGGAACAGTCTCCTTCTCGCTCCCATGCCTACAGCCTCCACCGCACAGATTTTGGGTAATAACGAATGTTTCGAACCGTACACTACAAATATCTACCTTCGTCGTACACTCGCTGGTGAATTTGTTGTTGTCAACAAGCACCTCGTCGATCATCTTAAGAATGTGGGTCTCTGGTCTAAGGAAATGAAAGACCTCATGGTTAAGGCTGGTGGTTCTATTCAGAACATTGTAGACATCCCTGATGATATTAAGAATCTTTACAAAACTGTGTGGGAAATTAGCCAAAAATGCATTATCGATATGGCAGCAGACAGGGGTCGTTTTATTGACCAATCACAATCTATGAATCTCTTCATGGAGAGTCCGACAATGTCTAAACTTTCTTCGATGCACATGTATGCATGGAAACAGGGCCTCAAGACTGGTATGTACTACCTGAGATCTAAGGCTAAGGCTCGACCAATCCAGTTCAGTCTAGAGCCAGATTGTGTGGCCTGTTCGGCTTAAAGTTTTGAACCTAAATATGAATTAGAAAGATGGACAAGGCTATCGACAACTTACAAATTAACGCATTTAATAATCGGAAAATTGTCATAAGTACAAAGCAGGGTACACCCCTACGTGTCCAATTTCCTCGGATGTATATGCCATTTGGTGTATCAGGGTTTACACCTGAGGTTGGTCAAACTAAGTACAATATTGACTTTGCAATCAAGGGTTATGACGAGGAAGATAGCTACATGAAGAAATTTTACGACTCTGTGCGTAAACTTGAGGATCAAATCATCGATTCGGTTGTCGAACAAAGTGAAGTAATTTTCGGAGCACCTATGACAAAGGAGCAATTGTTACCAATGTTCAACTCCAACGTAAAGGAGGCACCTGGTCGCGAACCAAAGTTTCGCGTTAAGGTTGATACGACTATGGATGATCAAATCAAACCAAATGTATTTGATGCGGATAAAAACCCACTAAGGGATAATGCGACTAATGGTCTCTATGCAAGAAATTCGGGACATGCTATTGTTGAACTCAATAGTGTGTATTTCTTGAACAGAAAGTTTGGGTGTACATGGAAGCTTCATCAGCTGATTGTTTACGAGCCACAGAACTTGAAGGGATTTCAATTCGTTATTTAGAATTAGATTTACTTAACATTAATATACTATATATAGCCTGAGCCTCCTTGAGCAATTTACCCTGAACCCTGGTAAATTTCTGTGGGTCCAAACCAAGCTTAATTTTAGCCATTCTTACGGATTCTGACCACTGAGTGAGTGTCATCTCTTACTTACTAGCTTTGATTATTTTTTTGTAGGACTTGCTACCCTTCTTGGGGACGAGGCAGAAAGAATCCTTCTTCTCAGCCTTCTCCTTCGCGAGTTCAATGAAAGCCATGAACTTGGGGTTCTGCTTCAGAGACTTCTTAGCAGCCTTACTCGCCGCCTTGGAGATAATACGTCCATCCTTCATTTGGAGATCCTTCTTGGTGAGACCACCAGAGGTTGCGTTAGCGTTACCATGGAAAACTTCGGCGCGGGAACCAACAGTCATTTATATTAAGCACGGAAAATATTCTTGATGTCCAAAATAGATATTTTAGCTGTTGTCCTGTTCACAGGGATTTGGGTTTTTACACGGTCATCATTAAGAACCTCTGAGCACACGATAGATTTATGACCTTGGAGTGCCATCATTTCTTCTTCCACACTCACAAATCGTGGACACTCCTTGTAGACCAATTTTTTAACGTAAACAGCTTGAGTTTGACCGGTTCGATGACTTCTACCAATCGCTTGTAATTCAGTTGCAGGGTTCCATGCTGGGGCTGTTATGTATACTCGAGTCGCATCCTGCAAATTTAATCCCTGCCCCCCACTCTTGATCTGAATGATGAAAACAGCTCCCGGGGCTGCATTTTTAAACGCATTTATTTGCCTGACCCGTTCTTCTTTGGGAACTGACCCATCAATCCTGAAAACTGGACAGTCCAACTGGGACTGAATATAGTTCATTTCACCCCTGAACTGACAAAAGATGAGACTCTTTTCCTTAGGGTGTTCTTGAATCATCCTGAATAAAGTTTCCATCTTGTTAGATCGACCTTCCCACTTTGTTGGTTTGGTTCCATTCTTCATACCAACCCCATTTAGATACATCTGTGGCCAAATCATACATTGCCTGGCACGGAGGAGACACTCCAAAATGACCATATTTTTGGAGTTAAGACTTTGGGTATTTTTGAAGGCATCTTTGATAATATCCTGAGCCTCCAAAAAGACAAATTCGTAGAGAGCCTTCTCTTCTTTGAACATATCAAGTTCCACATTTTCAAACGTACAAGGTGGGAGCCGAAGACGTTCGTTAATCTTAGCGAGATCATCCTTGGTTCGACGAAGGATATAGATATCTTTGATCTCTTTAGTCCTTCCTTGAACAAAATTCTTGGGAATTCCCAAAAAAGTGCAAAGAGACACAAAATCATCCATTGAATTAAATACTGGTGTACCAGTCACAATCCATTTAATTTCTGTCCTCAAACGGCACACACTTTTGAACAATTTCGAAGACTTGTTTCGAATCTCGTGGCCTTCATCCAAAATAACGCGATCCCAAGTCATATAATGAAGTGGAGTGGGTGCACCAACCTCAGCACCTTTGATAGTGAGAAGTGTGTAAGGTGCAATAGTGATATGTGAATCACTACACACCTTACGTTCATTTCCATCGTAAATGTTTACAGTAAGATTGGGTGCAAATTTTTGAATTTCTTCATGCCATTGAGTGATAATAGATTTGGGCACGATGATGAGTGTACGACTTTGTGGATTTCCAAGCATTGTAGAAATCAGTTGTACGGTCTTGCCCAGACCCATTTCGTCACATAAAAAGCCTCCCTTGGGGCCATCACTTTGATTTTCCATTCCAAGCATCCATTGTACACCTTCTCTTTGATAGGGTACGAATAGACGCCCGTTTAGGGAGTCTGTTGCGAGTTTGTATTGGTCTTCAGTCGTCATCGTAGAAGTCCTCCTCAGGGAGTGCCTCAATTTCACAGACAACTGGTGCGGGTTCTTTTTTCTTTCGAGTCTTCTTCAACTTAGGTTTTGGAAGTTCATCTATGTGTTCTCTAAAATAGAGAACTTTATCCCAAAATTCCCTCATGACTGGGAGGTAAGTCTTCCACCATTCACGATCACGGGGAACGTTAACTACATCAAATTCTTCTGGCTTAGGCCAATTTGTCTCTGCAGGTTTGTACTGAATAAAGTCCGCTGATTCTAGGTCTAAAATCTCCATACAAAGTTGAAGCTGTGGCATGTAATGAATAGGTACTTCCCCAGGTATGATCGCTCTTTGTGGAGGGCATTTAATCTCCACGAGTTTACCAGATTCGGTGACACCATCAGGACTTCCACCTAACCAATCTTCAACTGGGTGGGGGCAAAGACCAAGTTCATGGACAACCTCCCCATGCCTCTCTTCATATAGAATACGTGCCTCGTCCTCATACTTCTCACCGTGTCGTGTAGCTGCATTTCCAGTAAACTTTTCACCGAGACCGCATTTTTTGAGTAGAAGTCCTTCAGGTGTTTCATATTTATTAACACCAATGGCTGTAGCTGCATCTGAAGCGGTTAACATTTTGCCACGAAGAGCAAGCCATTCTTCCGACTTTTGGGCCGCATACTCACGTTCTAACGCTGCTTTAACATTCGGGTGCATGTTAACTTAATTATAATTGTATTTTTTAACCTCATCTAGGACTTGAAAATACATTTGTGCTGCATTTTGTTCAGCTTGTTTTTTACTTTTTGCAGCACCTCTCGCACGAAACATATTGTCGATGTAGATGTCAATATAGAATAGACCTTCGTGATGAGCACATACACGGTATTCTGGTAGTTGCCAGTTATTTACCTGACAATGACGCATGAGATGGTCCTTATAGTTATCATCAACCATGATAGAGTTCATATCAACAATCTCAGGATCTTGGTAAATCCTAAGAATAAACTCCTTAGCATGGATGAGACCAATATCCATGTAAATAGCACCAATGAGGGCTTCAAAAACATCCTCAAGAATTTTTGGATTGTTATTCCATTGGTTGCGCATACCCTTTTCATCCATAATCACAAGTTCGTTTAAATTGAGTGTATTGGCAATCTTAGCTAGGGTTTCTCCACGAACCAGCTTTGTACGAGCTTTTGTGAGGAACCCTTCTTGTTTACTTTCGTATCGATCAAACAAAAACTTAGTGATAACAAACCCTAGTACGGAGTCACCAATAAATTCAAGTGTTTCAAATGATTCTGTAAACTGTTCATACTCTTTTATAGCGGATTTATGTGTAAAAGCTCTTTGGTACAAATCAAGATTTTTGATCTTTGTACCAACAAGTTCTTCAATTCGTGTCTTATCAACAAAGACAACCATGTTTTATTATGTTATGTTTTTATTTTTTAAGCCTTTTCCTTCTTGATGTAGTGAGGAGAAAGGTACTTCTGGAGGTTAAGGTAAGTAACAACAACGTCGGCGGGAGGAGCAAGAAGGTCCCGAAGCTTATCGTCGAGAATAATCTGGCGGCCGTTCTCGGGGTGCTTAAGACCCTTCTCAGTGATGTACTTGTTGACAAACTTGGTAACCTCTGAGCGGGAGATGAGATCTCCTTCGGGGAGGGCAAGAAACTCACGCAACTTAGGTGTGATTTCCTGCTTTCGGTTGAATCCGTTGTTCTCGGCACGCTTCTTGGCCTTCTCACCGTCAGGATCCTCCTGAGTGTTCTTGACCTTGCGTACAAGCTTAGTGAGATTCTTTACATCGTTGCGGAGGGCGGCAATTTCGGTCTGGATAGTTTCAAGAGACATTATATCTTTCTTACGGACGTAATCTTTAAGTCTAGATGAAAGAGACCAATAAGTACCACAATACATAATAGAATTGACATTGATACTTCAACGGGTTTAAGGTTCTCGAGAACATTGCGCTGGGTTGGACGGTCTATGAACCTGAATGGTTGACGAGAACCATCGTCAGGGCATCCACCAAAACAGCAGTCTTTGGGGCAGTGAACAACGTCAGGTCCCCGTCTGGTACCGCAGAACTGATTGGTTTCACCTTTGTATGCGTAGCACCTACATTCGTCGATCACTCTACAGACCATATTATTATATCACGATATAATAATGGACGATCAAATCTATTCGAAATCTACCATTGAAAAATTCTTAAATGAAAATTTACTTTTCAGGGATGCCAAACTGAAGAAGTATTATGATAGGAATTTGCAGAGGGACCTCGGTAAATTTAGGAGTCGGGTTCACAGTACCCACTCTAATAAAGATTTTGAAAGAGTCATATATCTTCTCATAACAGACTCCCTCAGGGATATCATCCTAGAGACTGTTGGTGAACTATCAGAGTATATGAAGGATATGGGTGACATCATCGTGAGTGGAGGTGAAGCTTTCAATTTATATGTGGATTTCAATGACAGAATAGTCACACCCGATATAGATGCAAAGTTTGTGCCCCGTATGGCTGTAAATCCAAAATACTTTGGAAAACTTCAAGCAACTAAGTTGTTATTATGGAACAGATTGGGTGAGATATCTAAACGCTTGAATACACGAGTGAGGAAACGATTCGTAAATATGAAAAAGAAAAACCCCAAACTGTTTAAGTTTTTGGGTATAAGTCTAAAACCCTCTGGTTCAGTTGTATCTCGTCGGTATACTCTCATAAAGAAGAAAAAGGGGGGACTGGGGAATAAACCAGTGAAAGGTGACGTATTTATCGATGTAGAACTGTTTGCACTCGATACAAACTTGCGCTTCTTTTCTCCAAAGACTGGTAAAATTGAAGATGTTACACTTGGGGGTATGCTCGATATCCCATTCATGCGACCTAAGGAGTTTGGGTACGAGGTAGTTTTATCTAGACGTAAAGGTATAACGTATAAAAACTATGATACGGGTAAACTAACTGTAAGTAACAAAGTATACGTGGCGAGTAAAGAGTTTCTAATTGAAGATATTTATTTGATGAGTAAGTTGAATCTTCGTCCAGATAAGAAGGCCAAGGATCGTTTACGTCTCGCAAAACTTGGTCAATTATTTGACAAGAAAATCAAAAATTCAGATTCTATAGATGATGTATTCAGGCGTGTAAGATCTAAGATTATTAGAAAAGCCCCAGCCACGAAAAAGAATGGGCGCGTTTCTATGAACAAAGCAAAGCGTGTAGATCCATACAAATACAAAAACTTTACGACTAAACCATCAGAGGAGAAGTTATCCAAACAACTCGTTCAAGGATTAAAACCAGTTGTCGGAAATGCTAAAATTAATGGATACACAAATTCATCGGGTAACAAAAAACTTAATTTGAAAACACTGAAATGGACTAATGTCAAGAACAATTCTTACGTAAAGAATGAGTTTAAACTCAGGGCAACAAATGCGAAGAATTTACCAAAGAATTTCAACGTTTCGAATACTTTATATGGTTATAAACCCAGGAGAAATACATGGGTCAATAAGAATGTGCTTAATAAATCCGCCGCCATCCCGTTTGTTGGGTTAAAGAAATGAAACCTAATATAGACATAAATGATTTACAACACCCCAGCCAAGGGTGAAGATGGACTCTATTTCGTAAAGGTTCTCAGTGATGAGAAGCGTAAATGCCTTGTTCAGCTAAACAAGGTAAAAATTACTGACGTGTCAGGCGAGGTCGTATTTGATGTCGTTTCCGATGCGAATACAAAGAAGATCGGGGACATCGATGAAGGAAATCTTGCGGCAGCCCTTGAGAATTGTGAGAGTTGGTTTGGTAAGAAACTCACAGAAAGTGTCATCAAGGGTGCTTACACTTCCAACCTCGATAATGGTGCGATGACCTGCGACCGCCTTGAAGTCACCAAGGTATACAACGCACAGCAGGAGCCCGTCGATTTTGACTCACTCCAGACAGGTAAGAATTGCAATGTCATTCTCGAATTTGCCGGACTTTGGTTTGCCAAGAAGGCTTTTGGTCCCACATGGAATGTTGTCCAGGTCAAGGTTCACCCAGATCCCATCCTAGATGTATACCCAGACCAATATGCATTTGTCGATGAGGAGGACGAATAAAAAAATTGTTAGTAATATATAAAAGATGTTCGGTTTAAAAAAGGGTCGTAACCAAAATATTGTTATGCTCCTCGCCGTAGCTGCCCTCATTTTTCTTCTATTCCAAATGAATTCCAAGTCTGGTTATGCCATTGTTGAGCGTGAGTACTCCGCGTTCGGTGCGGCCCCAGCCGCTGGCCCCACTGCTGCCCCCGCTGCCGCCTCCAATGGTTGTGGTATGGACAAGGGTACCGGTCTTGCGTCCTCCCTCCTCCCCCGTGAGGTTGCCTCCTCGGAGGACTTCGGTCAATTTGCCCCAGAGGATATCCTCAAGGGACAGAACTTCCTTGAGCCCCGTGCCCAGGTTGGCTTCCCCGAGACTGTCGGTGGTGCTCTCCGCAATGCCAACCAGCAGATTCGCAAGGATCCCCCCAACCCCAAGGACCCCTTCGTGTGGAACAACTCCACCATTGTCCCTGACACTATGCAGCGTGGTTTGTGCGCTTAAAGATTAAACAATAATTAGATATAACAATGTCTTCTGTTCCTAATGAACTATCCGAGAGCGTTTCAAAGCTCGTAGACCTTACAAAACAACTTTCTGAAGCAAAATCTGATATCAAAGTCCTAAACCAGGAGGAGAAACGCCTTAAGGAGGTAGTTAAGAAAAATATGGTTTCTCAGGGTATTGATACCATCAACCTCAGGAAAGGTAAAATTAGCATTCGTAAATCAGTCCGAAAGGCGGGTATGAATAAGGATGCAGTGAGAGATGGACTTTTGACATTTTTTAATGGAGACGAAGCAAAGGTCGAAGGGGCCCTAAATGCCATCAAAGATGGACTTAAAACAAAAGAATCTACTTCTATTTCATTAACTGGTATAAAAGATAAACCCGAGAAGGAAGATAAGTAAATAAACATGGTTTGGAGCCAATACGTATACGAAGCCAATAACGGATTTGACCCTGACGTCAGTGATGACGACGAGTTCAATGATGAACACACTCCTCTGAATATCGAAGACTGGGAAGTCCAATACTCAGACGAACTAGGCCACATGTGGAACAATATCCGTACACTCTTGTATGATGCCCAAATTGAGCATACAGGGCGTTTTTGTGATTTTGTCGAATTTTGTTACATTGAACATGACACAGATTTGACACGCACAACATGGGAATATCAGGAGCAGACAATGTGGTATGAAGAACGACTTGCTCACATTTGGAGAAATGTCAGGCGCAGTATAAACGATAATGGTCTCCACGAAGAGATGTTGCGTGGTGCAACGTTTAATGATTTTACCAGCTTTGCGAAAAATTATATGTGTGTATATTAAATGCTCCCAAACCTTACATCCCAGAAGGTTGCCATCCCCGCCGCTCTTTTTCTGGCTCTGAGCCCCGGTCTTCTTTTGACTACCGACGGCTCAAAGGTTTCTCTCATGAACCGAAAAACAAGTCAAATGGCCATATTCTTCCACGCTCTCGTGTTCTTCCTTGTGTACAGTCTCATCGCCAAGGCTATGGGTCTCGTCCTCACTCGCAACGACCTTATCGTGACTACTGCGCTATTCCTTGTGCTCAGCCCCGGTCTTCTCCTCACTCTCCCTCCCGGATCCGGTGGGGTGCTTCGGTCTGGTCAGACCAGCCTGAATGCGGCTCTCGTTCACTCGATCGTGTTCGCGATCGTATTTGCGCTTTTACGTCGCCAATTTCCTCAGTTCTATTAAGTAGGAAGATGAAATATCTCGTGTTGGGTCCAGCTTCAATGGGTATATTTTCCCTTATAGGTGCCCTAAAAGCACGAGAGACAAATCTCGTTGATGTTAAGGAAATATCCGGCTCTTCCGCTGGTGCAATTTTAGCATTATTTTTAGCTTTGGGGATGTCCGTTGATGAAATTCTAGAAACTTCACTTTCATTGAATATTCCCAATTTTGTTAAAATACGTATAGGCTCCTTTTTTAACAAATTTGGTTTTGTTGATATGGGACCTATACGTAAAAAACTTGTAGAAATTTGTGGTTCAGACCCTACATTTGAAGAAATAGATATGAAACTGTATATAGCAGCGTTTTGTATGAATACATCAGAGACTGTATACTTTTCTAAAGATACACATCCAGATATGAAGGTAATAGATGCAGTGTGTATGAGTATGGCAGTGCCTTTCATATTTGCATGTGGTAAGTATAATGGTGAGACTTATGTAGATGGTGGTATGAAGGAGGAATACCCATTGACACCATTCTTTGATAAAAAACCACACGAAGTTACGTGTGTAAAAATTAAGATGAATCGTATATATCAAGAAGATATACAAACACCCAAAGAATTTGTAGATTGTTTAGTTCGTTCTGCACTTTCTAATCGGGTACAGTACAATACACCAATCAAACTTATAGAAATCGATGTCGGTGACACTGATGTGTTCAATTTCGGTATGAGTTACGAAGAAAAATTACAATTATTCAACAGAGGATATACTTTTTTGTCAGCTTAATATAGATGGATGTGGATACATTCAAAATAAGGCTGACTGCACTTCCTTTTCTTAGTAAGGCAGACGTGGCGTCTTACCAACAGAGGGTTCAACAAGGAAGGTTATCCCCCGAAACCATTTTCAGAGAAGCTGTCAGGGTAAATAAGCAGAGAAAGGCCAAGGAGATTGTCAAGAAAAAGCGAGAGTTTCGCTTTATGATTGCTGATATAGGACTTGATTTTTGGGACAGAAGGAGCCTCATTAGACTTATCGATGAAAATACAGTTATCCTTAGACTTAAAGCTCGAGCCGATAAACTTGTAAAAATTAGGGAGCGAGAAGATGTGGGTAAACGACGTGCAAGACTTGCAAAGTTCTTAACAGGTCTTAAAATAGACCGAACCGAAAAGGATAAACTTCTTGAAAGGTTTGATGAGGGAAATAGCGTTAAGGTACTCACACAAAATGCGATATCTCTCCAAAAGAAGAAAACGTCTGAGGCCGTCTCCAAAGACCGTGAGTTTTTGAAAAAAGCAATCAGTCGTATAGGTATTAGTTCGACGTTACAAGCTCAACTTATGTCTAAATTTAAACCTGGTAAGGGAGCTGTACAAAAACTTATTGAAGAAGCCAAGCGTTTAAAAAAGGTATCCGGGAAACGAACAATTGGTGTGAGAAAGGGTGAACTTTCTCAATTGGCTAAAAAACTTGAGGTGGCTGCAAACTTTTCTAAACGCATCGCGGCTGTGGACACAATAGAAAAGGCTGACGCCTTAAAAGAAACAATCGAAAAAACGGGTGAAACGAAACGTGTCAATACGATCAATAATGAAAAAGACGTATTGAAAAAGATTGTAAAGGAAATCGGTATTCAGGGTTCATTCAGTGGTAGTATCGCAGCTATCAAAAATAAGGTTGAACTGAACGCGGTTAAATTAGATATCGTTGAAGCTAGTAAGGTTGCACTCGCAAAACTATCCAATGAAAAGAATGTCTCTTCTGATTTTTCTAGAGCCATTAGTTCACTAGTGTTCATAGATCGTCTTGTCCCTCTCAAAAAACAAATTGAAAATGCTGGTCTTAGAATGAATGATGTCAAAAAACAAAAGAATATTGAAGCTCTCACAAAGAATAAACAGAACTTCATAGAATTCGTTAAGAAAAGTACACTCCCTTTAAATCGACAGCAAGTCTTTATCAACCGAATGTCATTGGTAAAGGTTGATATACCCAAGTTGCGTGAAGATGTTGTTGCATTAGAGAAGAATCTTAAAAATACTCAACGAAAGAAGGAACTTAGTGAACTTGGTGCTTACATTAAGTTTAAAAACATCAATAAAACAGGACTCATAAATAAATTCAAGACGACCAATGTTTCACTCGTTAACATAAAAAAGGAAGTTGATGACCTCATACAAAAGAAAAAGAATCTCCAAGCTGAAAAGAATGATTTAGTTAAAAAGGCTAAGAGGATTTCATTTAATTTGAATATCAAGGATGTAAACTCCAAAAACAATGTGAAGTCTATGCGGGAAAAGATTCAAAATGCATACAAAAAGAAAATTCAAAACAATAAAAAACAATTGTCAAATTTTGCTTTACAAGCTAACATTAGTGCGTTAGGTAATTTAACCAAAATAAGTAATGTGAACACACTTAACATGGCAAAAGAAATGGTCAAACAGGAAACCAAGAATAAGCTTTATGCTATAGCCTCGACATTAAATGTGGGTCCAGTTTTGGTATCTAAAATTGGTACTATAAATACCATACAAGATGTTAAAAACGTCTCACAAGCGATCAAGTCTGCTATCCAGAAACGAACTAAAAATATGAAAAATATTAATCGAAAAATGCAAACAGAATCTAAACAATTAAATAAACTTATCACTCATTTAACTAAGATTGGTTTAGATCCACAAGAACAATCGTATTTCATAGAACAATATACTTTATATGGTAAACCAGTGAATACATTAAAAAAGGAAGCGAATAATTTTTATGTTAAACTTTTTAAAGAACACAGAGAGAAAAGCTTACCAAAATTAATTGAAGATCTCAAAAAGTTTGAGCTCGATGAATCAAATATAGAATACATAGTGAACAAATATACAAAAACATACATCGAACCCAATGTCTTACTTAACGAAGCAAAGATTATTGGAAATATGCGTGCTCAAGAAAGATGGGTTGAAATAGAAGAAGAATTTTTAGACTATTTAGACCGATTAACAATAAAACCTGAAAATAGGAGAAAAATTACCGTGGCACTCAATAGTTACTGGGTTAATTTTCAACCACTCAAGAAATCTGCGACTAATATGGCTATTAAAACCAGAAATGAACCCCGTTCTCTTGAAAGAAAGGAACTCGTCAATCATATGAATAAGATAGGTAATATCAGCCGTTACAATAAAGTTCAAATTCTTAAAAATTATAATCGGGGTGAGGCAAATTTAAACACCCTCAAAACAACCACTGAAAATTTAAAAGGTGTAAAAAATGCCCAGAAAAATTATTTCAGAAAATATGTCATTACAAATCTAGGTCTTAACAACAGTAATGAAAAGGTCAAGAAATTATTGAACAACTATAACAAGTATCCGAACTATATAAATAATCATATGTCTAAAGCTAATACACTAAAAGCTTTAAAGAATGAAAGAGTAAGACTGAAAAATACCGCTAAAATGTTACCCATGGATGAGAAACGTAATAAAAGAATCGAGAATATTAAAAATGCTAATGATGTTGCACAATTGAATAGTAATATATCCAATGCATATGTAGCTATTGTTCGTAAAGAGATATCAAATATGGTATTACAAAGTGGTGTCAAAGCTAATATAAATACTGGTCAAATTAACAGCTTACAGAAAGGTGAAGAAGTGAGGGCAAAGCTCATGAACGCAATTGAACGAAAAAAGAATCAAGAATTCACATCTGTTCAAAATGCAGTAAAAAATATGACACAAGAAAATCAAACATCACTTTTACAAGAATTTACTACACAAAATGTACCAATCAATAAAATGTTAAAAAAGGTTGCAGAACTCAAACAGCAACGATCTATCGAGGCATACAAAAACAAAAGACGTAAACTTTATGATTATATGAAAACACAACTCAACATGAATGTCGAAGATAAAAAAACCATAATGAACGAATTCAATAACACAGGTACACTTGCAAATATGTTGAACAAGGCTAGAATATTGAAAAATACTCGAGTCGCAGAAAAGATTGCTGGGGATAGGCTCAAAATTGAAAAAATCATTGAACCCCTAGAACTCAATGAAGCTGATAGAAATCTGATACTTAAAAATTTCAACACTAAACCTGGTACTGTATTGTCATCTGAAACTAAAGCTAAAGCTCTGAAAAAGAGGAGGAATGATGAAAAAAGAGCTAACGAACGTGTACAATTGTCCAATCACCTTCAATCCCTCCGTCTAAGTGAAACTAACACCGCTAAGATTTTAAACATATTTGATAGAACTCCAGAAAAGACACTAACTATGTCCAAACTAAACGCAACGGGTTTGCGCAAACAACGAAATCGCGAATCTCTTACCAATACGATGAAGACACTTATTTTAAGCAATGCTGTTAAAACCGAACTTCTTAAACGTTTCAGGAATAAACCAGAAGACTTGAACGAACTTATCGTTAAAGCTAGACAGGTAGACGCGAAAGCGAGAAAACAATTAGATTTACAAAAACAAACCCGAAATTACGTGGTATCTCTAAAATTAGGTAATAAAGATACCCCAATCCTTAAAAAAATTACAAATATGCTCACACCCCAAACAGCTAAAACAATCCGCTCAGAAGCTGAAAGGGTTAAACGTGAACTCAATGCTGAAACAGTGGAAAAGAAACGAACTGAGATCAGGGATTTTATGAACAAAACTACAATCACAGCTGGTATGAAAAGGTCGTTTATTGTTACTGTAAAACTCAATACTGATTTAGACGCCCTTAAAAGAAAGATACAGGCTGCCGAAAGTCTTGTTAAAAATGCAAAGGGTCAGCGTGGTCGTCTCAGGGCTGAACTTAGAACATATTTAAATACTCTAAACCTAACCAATGAAGAAAGAAAACGTATTGAAGGTGGTGTAGGTGATAAAACCAAAAGTTTGACACCTTTAAAACGGAAGGCTCGAACTATATCCGAGAGAAAACAAATTCGTAGACTCAGGCGTGGTATGACCAAAACTACGAATAAGATTAGAAATCTCAAAACTGAATCTAACACTCGTCAGAGAACAGTTATGCGCACGAAGGCAGCCAAAGCTTTCAGAATTAAGAAAGAAGAACTTGAAAAAATTGTGAATAAATTACCGCTAAATTCTAAGGATAAAAAGACTTACCTAGATAAACTAAAATTACCAAAAGCACCACTTAATGGTATAACCAGTAATCTTAAGAAGTTTATCAAAAACGCTAATATTTCTAATAAGAAAAAAGAAACCTACATGACGGAACTAAAATAAATGTAGATTTCTACAGACAAAACTTTTTTGTCAGTTTAATATATAAAATGGACACGTGTGATCCAAACGCGGAAATAGCCGATCTCAGAAAACTCATTAAGATGAATACTGGGCACTCTATTAAACTGACAAGAGAACAGATATGTCAAGTATACGATGACATCCAGGGAGGAAAGTTACCCCTACCCCCTCTGGTTTTAGACTCGAAAATGAGTTATTTAATCGATAAGAAATCGCCATTAACTCCTAAAGATTTTGATGTTTTATTCGACTCTTCGTCGAAGCGTACCGACTTAAAGCGAATTGCACGTAAAGTTGGTCTAGTGAAGACCGAGCAAATGACCAAGAATCAAATTTTTGATGCTATCGGTAAGCGCTTGAGGTACATGAATGTTCATGAACCTATTAAAATCTCGAGAAAGCGTCTCTTATCCAGTAAATCTAACACAGCAGCGAACAACGCAGCAGTGAACAATCTGGGGTTGAACAACGCAGCAGCGAACAACGCAGCAGCGAATAATTTAGGGTTGAACAACACTGGAAACAGTGGAAACAATCTGGGGTTGAACAACACGGGAAATACAGGTTTTAACAACACTGGTAATAATGTGAACAGAAATAGAAATTTCAACAACAACTCTGCATTTAACAGTGGTGGGGGGTCTAATAACCTATCAAATAATGCTTCCAGTAAACCCAATTCTAAGGTTTCATTCCCAAATAAAAGTTTGTTCGCGACAATGAACAAACCAGACTTTGCGAAGAATCAAGAGAATATGTCCCAACCCAAACCCATGTTTACCGGAATGATGGGATCTAAAACCCCTAATTTCATCAATTCTAATAAGAAGAAAACTTCATTCTTTGGTGGTTTATTTGGTGGTTCGAAGAACAATAATAAGAATTTCATTAAAGCTAATAAATTCAACAAAGCAAAACCAGGTTATGCATTCAAGACTGGTAATCAGGGTCTAGGGTACTATAAGAATGAAGGACCAGTTGTAGCTCAAGGACCTCTCAAGAAACCAAATGGTTTCGGGGAGCCCGTAGCCCCTGTGGGTCCCAACAACAAGAAACCCAACAAGGTCAACAACAAGCCGAATAAGCCTGTGAACAACAAGCCCAATAAACCTGTGAATAACAAGGTCAACAAGGTCAACACTGGTGTGGGTAATAACACTATCAACAACAAGCCCAATAACCCTGTGAATATCAAGAAGGAAAAGGTCAACATAGGTGTAGGTAACAACACTATCAACAACAAAAACAACAAGGTCAACACTGGTGTGGGTAACAACACTGTCAACAACAAGCCCAATAAGCCTGTGAATAACAAGAACAATAAGGTCAACACCGGTGTGGGTAACAACACTGTGAACAAAAAAAACAATAAGGTCAACACCGGTGTGGGTAACAACACCGTGAACAACAAAAACAACAAGGTCAACACTGGTGTGGGTAACAACACTGTGAACAACAAAAACAACAATGGAAATACCATCATGACTAATGCTAACGCTAACAACAAGAACAATAACGGAAATACCATCATGACCAACGCTAACAACACGAAGCCTAACGGTAATGTGAAGCCCAATAACAACTCTAACAACACGAAGCCTAACGGTAATGTGAAGCCCAATAACAACGCTAACAATACCAAGCCTAACGGTAATGTGAAGCCCAATAACAACGCTAACAATACCAAGCCTAACAGTAATGTGAAGCCCAATAACAACACTAACAATCAAGCTCGACGCAATGAAGAAAATCGTAAGAAGGCTGAGAAGGAAGAACAAGAGGCCAAAAAACGTGAAGAAATTGAAGCCAAGAAAGAGGCTGCTCGCGAAGAATTACGTAAACGCCAAGAAGAAATTAAGAAGAAAAAGGAAGAGACTAAACGTGTAGCGAACATTGAGAAAAATTTACTGAAATTACCCAATGTAGATAAGGTTTATCTTACCGCTTTTAGAGGTAACAAGTCTGTCGAAAATGTCAACAAAAATGCTCTTCTCAACAAAGTTGCAAAAGATAAGATTATCAGGAATCTCCGTAACGAAGTTAATCCCATGTTTATGGGTAAGAGACGTATTGCATATGTAAACCCAACAAATTACAATGCCATGAAAAAGGAAGTTGAAAACAAACTCGCGGAAAAGACGGCTAGTGAAGCTGATTTACAATTATTGACAAAGCTTTCTACAAACTTGGCCATTTCTAAGAACTATGTGAAAGCTTTTGCTAACGGTAAAGCGATGAATACTATATCTGTAAATGCTCTTACCAATAAGAGAAACAAAGACCATGAAGTATACAAGATGAATGCAACTAATAAGAAGGGATTATTTGGTGGATACTCCACTACCGTACCCGGCACCAAAACCATGAAGTTCATACCAAATACTGAATACAACAAAACACTTAACAGGGCCAAGACCGCTTTAGAGGCTAGGCGTAACGCTAAGCAATTGGCTGAGAATAAGCGTAAACCAAAAGAAAATAACGTGAAGCCCAACAACAATGCTAAGCCCAACGGTAATGTGAAGCCCAATAACAATGCTAAGCCCAACGGTAATGTGAAGCCCAATAACAACACGAAGCCTAACGGTAATGTGAAGCCCAACAACAATGCTAAACCCAACGGTAATGTGAAGCCTAACAACACAGAGTTTATGGGTCCTAATAACAAACTAAATACTATAGAAGAAGAACCCAACAAAGAAAATGCGTCTGGAAACAATTTCAAAAATGCATCTAATAACACGTTTAAGTTGAATAAAAATACAAAAAACAAAATTCAAAACAACAATAACTTCAATGCCAGTGCCGAGTTGAACAAGCAACTCAATAATGAAGCTACGCGTCAAAATCGTGCCAAGAATAAGAACAACAACAATAATTTCAATGCCGCTGCAGAATTGAACAAACAACTCAATAATGAGGGTAAGCGTATAAACAGGGCTGCCAAGAACAAGAACAACAACAATAACTTTAACGCATCTGCTGAGTTGAACAAGCAGCTCAATAATGAGGGTAAGCGTCAGCAAAACGTCGAGAATAAGAAACTTGCAAATAGGCGAAAGAAATTAACTAACAAAACCGAAAGGGAGGTCGCCAAGTTTATGGGTAGGATAGGTAAATGGCGCCCAGCTATTATAAATGCTAAGACGATAACAGAACTCAATAATCTCAATAAAAACTTAAACAACCGTATTAAATTGAGGAATAACATCAAGAAGAGTGTACTCACACGCAAAGAGCAATCTGAATATGCCAACATGGTGATGAAACTCAATAAAAAGGTTGCCAATACACGTAAACTCTTTGAAAATGGAGTGAATAAGAAGATTTCTAACACTACTGGACCCCTTGTGAAGGGTATACTGAACAAGGCTGTAGCTAACAATAAACGAGGTAGCTTCAATGGTGGTGAGAGACTTGGTAACAATAACAATAACATCATCAATGGAAAACCAAAGCCTATATACAACAACAACTCCAACTCTAACAACAATGTCAAACCAAACATGAAACCTAACCCTGCATTCGAACCAAATATGAAAAACAACCCCACGTTTGAAGTATTCGAAAACAAGAAACCCAATAACAAACCCAAACTTACCAATGAAAATAAGAAACCGTTAATATCTGCTATCAATTCACTCAAGCAATTACCTCAAAATAAGAAAACTATATTCAGGGGTCGACTTAACAGCGCTTTCAAGAACCAAAATCTCAATAAGATGAAAGCTATTAGGAACGAGGCGATCGCCGCTAATAAGACGATACAGAATCAACTCGCGGAGGAAAAGAGATTGAAGGAAGAGGCTAAGGAAGCTAAGCGAAAGGAGGAAGCGGAAAAGGCAGCTGCAAAGAAGGCGGAAAGAGAAGCCAAGAAGAAAGCCAACGAGGAAGCGAAGGAAAAGAAGAAGGCTAACGCTCTAAAGGCGGTAGAAAATGCGGCGAATGCGTACGTGGCGGCGAGGAAACCAAAACCTTCGTTTAAAGCCCTAGTTCAAAAGAATAAGGAACGACGGGTCATGAACGCAGTTAAAACTGCTGCCCAAAAGACGGCGATCAGTGAGGCTACCGGTGCGGAGCGTGTAAAGTTAGCTAAAAAGTTTGCACCTAGGACTCAAGCAAACGTCAAGAAATCGAACAATGCGAGTAAGGTGTTCAAGACAAACGTGAGGAAAGCTGCGGAGGGGGCAGCTGAATCAGCCAAAGAGAAACTTCGTAGAAACGCGGAAAAGAAGGCGACTATGATGAATAAATCCAGCTATCAAGCTAAAATTAACAGTCGAAACTTTAAGATACCAAAGAACCGAAAGAAGATATTCACCAGTCGTATTCAAAGGGCGACGACATTGGGTCAAGTTCTGAAGGCATATGAAAATGCTCAAAGTGAACTACCTAAGTAAACCCAAAAACATGTAAAAAGTAACTAAAATGAATCACCCCGACGACGACTGTACCGTGATTACCGACATGCCTCTCAGCGACGAGGTTGTCGATTTCATCGAAAATGGTCTTCACCGTGATATGACTGATGAGGATGTAGTAAATTGGTGCGACAATAACCTTGATGGTCTCGCATCCATATATGAAAAGTATCGGGATACATACTTGTCATACGGACAGGCCGAAATGACTCTCTTTTTTACACAAACTGTGTACGGTCGAGAGGACGCGATGGAGATTATTGCTAGTTTTGTAGATGGATTGTAATTACTCAAATGTGTATCCCATAATTTGGTATGTCTCTGTGGACGAAACCTCACCACCCCTTAAGATACCAAACCGTCCAGCTGCCGCATTTGCCCATGATTGAGGGTAAAAACGTATAGTCTTTGTCTTAACAGGTTTCTCAAAAAATATTTTGACGAGCGATTTTTTATCATAATTCGCGTCGAATATGAATCCACCATCTACATCTACGAATTCACCGTTATCATCTTCGTATTGAATTTTAACGGATGTTATCCACTGCCCACCATCCGGGCGCCCTTTCATGACTACACCAGAAACATTTACGGGACTGTTTACTCCTAGTTGATACCAGGCTGTCTTCGCGTTTTGTTGCGCTGTTGTCGCATTCCAGGCACGTTTCGAGTCTAAACGACCCGCACCGTGACTCGTACCTATAGCATCACCACCCCAGTTTCCAGAACTCTTATGACTACTGTATGGTAAGTCACCAAGAGCTGATTGATCAGTTGTGTTCGTACTACCACCGATCATATCAACTCGCATACTAATATGTTTATGCCATGTTTGAGGGTAAATACGTATATACCTAGCCATCACAGGTTTACTAAAAGTTGTTGTGACCTTCGAGTTACGGTCCTTATTTCCTGGAAATTTTTTACCATCAATGTCCCACCAAGAACCGCTTTCATCTTTGTACTTGACCTTATAAGACGTGACCCATTGGTCGGCGTCTTTCCTTCCCTGTGTAATCACACCAGAAATACTACCAATTTTACCATTATCGAGTTGGATCCAATTACCATCTACATTACCTGTTGCACACCATCCACTGGATGAATCTATCATACTGTTACCACATGAATGTAAGTTCCAATTCAGACCACGGTCACCCCAAACCGAAGATGCACTACGCATACTATTAGGGGTGGTAAGTTGTTTCTGCTCGGGCTCCGACGGAGGAGGTGGAGGCTGTTCTGGGGCAAGTCCCATCTCTTCAACTTCGTCTTTCTCGACGGTTTCTTCTGGTTGTTCTGCAGGTGAGGCTGCATCATCTTTTCTCGTAGCAAAAAATGCTGCTACACTAGAACTTAGACAGAGTCCTGCAACACCGGCGGCAGCGTACATAGCCATATTATATTACTTTAATTAAAGAAAAAAATCGTCTTTACATTAATGTCTACATGTGGTGTATGTTGTGAAAAATTCAACAAGATAAATCACAAAAAAGTTGAATGCCCATTCTGTGATTTATCGAGTTGTCGCTCATGTAGTCAAAGATATATACTTTCTTCATTTGAAGACCCACACTGTATGGGTTGTAAAACTCCCTGGAATCGTGAATTTGTAGATTCATTTTGTACAAAGTATTTTCGAAATACAGAACTCAAACGACGCCGTGAGGTCGTACTATTCGAAAGAGAAAAAGCACGAATGCCAGAGACACAACCTGAGGTTGAGAGAATTCTTCAAATGAGGAAACTAAGAATCATACTAGATACTCAAAGATCACAATTATTAGAACTACATCATAGACATCAAAATAACCCAGATGAAAATCCTCGAATATCGATAGAGATTCGAGATCTCTATAGAGAGATGGAAAATATTTGGCGACATATAGAACAACTACGTACAAATGGGGTTGATCACGGACAAACATCATTTGTCCGTCAGTGTCCACACGAGGAATGTAAAGGTTTTCTGAATGAAAATTGGTATTGCGGATTGTGTGATAAACACTATTGTAAGAAATGTAACGAATTACTCACAGATGATCATGAATGTGATCCACAAACCGTCGAAACAATGGAACTTTTAAATAGGGACAGTAAATCATGTCCGAAATGTGGTACAGTTATTTACAAAACGAGTGGGTGTGCACAGATGTGGTGTACAAGTTGTCATACAGCTTTTGACTGGCGAACTGGTAAAATAGAAACTGGGCGTATCCATAACCCACATTTCATAGAGTTCAAAAAGAAGACAATGTCATCTAGAGAACATGGGGACATACCTTGTGGTGGTACACCAACATTTAGAGAGCTTAGATCAGTTGGTGCATCGAACAAAATACTCTCATTTGCTATAATTGTATACCAATGTGAGCGTGATTTAATGTTTATGGATCTTCAACCCCCGGATAATCTACAACTTAGAATATCTTACATGTTAAACGAGATGAGTGAAGAGTATTTCAAAACGATACTTCAACGTCAAGAAAAGTTTCTAGATAAGTCAAGAGATATCTCACAAATATTTGAAATGATATCTAATACTGGTGGAGATCTTCTAAGACAATACATACTTTATCCAGAAAAACACGATGAAATAATCAAAATCATGGAAAAACTTGTCGATTATAGTGATGAAATATTCACTGTAATTCGTAAAAGGTACAATTCTGCATTTCCTAGAAAATTAATTCTATGAATACAGTAAGATGGTCATTCTATTGTTCCTCATTGTATTATTGGTGTACCTACTTCCCACATATCCCAAACCGGTGGTAATCGAAAATTTTTTGAGTGAAAATGAGCGTATCCATATTAAACAAGAAGCAAAAAGTAAATTGCATGTATCAACTGTAGATAAGGATAGAAGAGTTGATGAACAAATACGAAAAAGTGAGACAGCTTGGTTAAGCACTGAAGACCCTATTGTTAGAAGTGTAGTAGAACGATGTGTCAGTCGTACAGATAGACCGATCGAAAATTGTGAACAACTTCAGGTTTTACGGTACACAGAGGGTGGACACTATAATCCTCACCAAGATGTCTTTTATCAAGACAAAAATAAGAGGTTATACACTTTCATCATAGCTCTCAATGATGAGTATGAAGGGGGTGAAACAGCTTTTCCTGTCATAAACGAGAATTACAAACTCAAGGCTGGGGATGCACTTTTCTTCCATACATTAGATAACTATGGATTGGATACGTCCGATGCTTTACATGGTGGGCAACCTGTAAAGTCCGGGGAGAAATGGGTTTGTAATTTATGGGTGCATAAGTATCCTTATTAAAGAAGTATATGTAAATATAAAAATGTTTAGTGTATACAATGAGCCTAAAATTATTAATAATTTTCTAACACCTGAAGAATGTAAATTTTTAATTGATTATAAAAACGAAGATTTTGTAAAATCTATGACTAGCGCTTCTAATGGTATTTCGATGAAATTATCTAACCATAGAATATCAAAACATAAATCTATAAACGACTTTTCACACCCAACTTTACAAAAAATTTATAATATCTGTTCAAAAATTACAAAAAAGGATATAAAATATTTTGAACCTTTCCAAGTTGTACACTATGAAACTGGTGGTCATTATTCTGATCATCATGATTATAGTGAACCGGTTCCCCGTATTTACACTTTCATAATCTACTTAAATGAAGATTATGAAGGTGGTGAAACTTATTTTACAAAACTTAATAAAAAATTTAAATTAAAATGTGGTGATGCCCTATTTTTTCCAAATTTAGATTCAAATAATAATATTACAGAACTGAGTCTACATAAGGGTAGTGTTGTAAAATCTGGTGAAAAATGGATTTGTAATATATGGATTCATAGTGTACCATTGGAAGAGAGTCGAAGACGCAGTGTCATGAGGAACTCTAATTATACACTTAAAACTTTAATACCCTCATATATTAGATGAAGTGTGTGGCTACCTTTTCTGAAAATAGTCTGTACAAAATAAAACTAGCAAAGACTCGTAAGAATGTCCTTGAATCTATGTACCAACGACCAAGTATCGTAGAGGTGAAACCAATCAAGGAGAATCTGCGACTTCGTTTACGCTTCACAGAAGCGATAAAAGAAGCACAGGAGATGTGTGAAATGGATAAGGATTCGTCTGAATGTCATTGGGCTTGGTATGAGGTTGATGAATTAGAGGATTCTATGCTACGTCTATATCCCGATAGACGGTAACAATTGGGGGATCGTCATCATATCCATAATAACGAATTGATATTCCAAAAAGTTTCATCATTTCTGGATCAACATAGTCGTTAATTTCTCTTTTCCAATTTTTTATAGTTGTTTGAAAATATTCAATTCCATTATCTGAAAATACACAAATACGCATGAATGGTGTACTACGCACCTTTCTCATATATTCGTGTACAGCCTCGGGTAAAGGTGATGCCCTCATGTATGCCGATTTAAGGATATTAATAACGTAGTATCCATGTGAATCACAAATTATATTGACTTGCATTTCAGGGAACCCTTTGATAAATGCTTCGAAATCCGCATTACTAGGGAGGGTTGTGAATACAGGTGTATTCTGGCATATAACCTCGTCATGGTAACCAATGCCGGGATGTGTATGAAATGACATTTCAGAATACCAAACTCTATCGATTTCAGGACCTTCTACACGATTTCGTTTTTTTGATGTGACAATTTTTGGTTTACTAAACTCAAAATTTTTGTATTTAATATTACCAGCAAATTCCCATTGTTTGACACAAGATAACTTACTCACTTCTTTCAAATCATGAACTACTTCACGAGAAAGTTTTATTCTCTTCTTTCTTATTGCCATATTTGGGCGCACTATTCTAAATTTCATTGACACTACCTGTTATACACTGAGAATTTAACGCGTCTTGTTTTTAACTATCACCCGACCCTCGGTTTCTGGAGCGAAGTTCAGGTAAAAGGATCGTACGGCAATACTGTTTTTCTTAGCGAGTTCATTAATTTGGTTAATAGTTGCAGCACCACTGAGTAAGTATGGAATCATTTCCATGAACGTCACATAAAATGTTGTACACACACCCCGAGTGTTTCCCTCTTGGAGGTCTCTACCACCGTAATATCTGACTTTGCGACCAGGTATCTTGAACATTTTTTGTAAAATTGGAATAATCTTCTTACGCGTAGTCTTACCCCAAATCGAAGTTCTAGACTTTTCACCGTGTGGATCGAACACCCATATTCTTCTATTTTTGGGGTCTCGTGGGTCAACCAATACACTGACTGCATGCCCATTGCTATCAGTTCGTAATCCAACCATGAAAAAATGGACTTGATTTGTTGGGACTATTCTCGAACCGGAATTATAAATCCGACCGAAACGATTAACAATTGTGGGAATATTTTTAACGATACCGTATTGATTCGTTTCAATATTATAATCCAAAAATGACGAAATGATGCTCTTCTCATCAAACATTTTCTTAGCTCTCTTCATATACCTGGGAATACCTGCATACTGACACCCCATACCCCTACCAATTTCAAGATTTGACAGCTCCACCTCCCGACCACGCGTTTTCATTGTTTGTTCATCGTTGCTGTTGCTATTAGCGGCTTTACGCTTCTTAGGGCGTACGGGTGCTACGTTAGTCATGATGACATTACCAGAGTTATTACGGTTTACGAGATTGAACTTTTCAAACTCTTTCGCGAGATTGTTAACATGACCAGCTTGAATGTTCCGCATTAATCGTCTAACTTCTCTTCGCCGTCCAACTTTCCAGGCTTTTTGTATTTTTCTTGCAGCATCATTTCTTACATTCCGTGTGAATGAAGACAGATTAGTTATTTTAGTGATGATATTTCTCAACTCGGTATCACCTCTGTTCAGATTTCTTAAAAATGCACCTGACTGAGCCATCTTAACATATATAGAGAAAATTTTAGTTTCTTTATAAATGAAGTGGGATATTGAAAAAATAGTGAAAGAAGTCTATTCTGAATTAGGACCCGGATACAGTGAGAGAGTGTACCACAACGCGGTTGAGGTTATACTGAGAGAGAAAGGTATTCCGTATGAATCCGAGAGACACATTTTGGTTAGGTTTAGGGGACATGTTGTTGGACAGTTACGAGCTGATATTATTATAGACAATACTGTGATACTAGAACTCAAGGCTATTAAGACTCTCACTGATGGGATGGATCAACAGGCTCGAAAATATCTTGACTTGACAGGACTGAGGTTGGCGTATCTGGTAAATTTTCCTCTTCAACCGGATCGGGAGGTTGAGATTCGGAAACTTGCATTAGGACCATCAGCGGGAGAACTCGCGAAAGCCTTTGATAAAATACGAGATCATCATCGTGTCGTGTCTGCGGATTTAACACGGCTGCTTCCAGGAGTTCATGCGCCGTTTTCAAATGAAACTTCGCCTGTTCCATGCAGTACCGAACAGCCGGGTCCGTTTGATTGATGTTATCTAGGTGTGGGCACACATGAGACTCGAGCTCATAGAGTGCCAATAAGGCTTGGTTTTCTTCTTGATTCATGATTGAAAATTATAATTTTATTGAAACACTTAGGTAATATTTAGTTTACTTTTCCAAAACAATTAAAAAATATTTTAAAATCTAATTGATTTGAAAAAAAATATAAAAGTTCTAAACTGTTGGAATAAATTCCCATCTGAGATCATGACAAATCCTTTTCCATATGACATCTTGTTGGTAAAGTTTCTCTTTAGACTTGAGAAGTGGAAAGTATTGAAGAAATTCATCTTCACCTAAAAGTTCACAAAATTTATATAAAACATATGAGTAACTCAAAAAGTTTTTTCTTTCTGTCGGACAATTGTCGTCAAAAGGTCTTTGTATATCTTTGAACATGATTCGTAGAGTCTCTTCTAGTTCTTGTGGCATATTTGGTGGTTTGATTCCATTCAAAATATTTGTGATGTACGGAACATGTTCATAGTATTTATTTAGTCTTAATTTTTTCAACAAACCACGTATCTTAGCATGAGTAATATCTATTAGATTTTTGATTTTCATCTTTTTTAGTTCACTTCTTAATTGTTCAATAACTTCATCGGGTATAGTAGTCATCTCTTGTGCTTGAAACTGACTCAACCATTCATTGAAATGATTTTCTCGTTTGTATGAATAGTTTATAATTTTCTCAGATGTTTCTTGCTCTTCCTTGTACGTTAATTCGTCTGACATGGCTATAGCAACTATTTCACCACATCCATCGCATACCAAATCTGCAGTTGATCTCATATGAATAATGTTACTGTATACACAATTTGGGCATTCATCTATACATATAGAATTTTTAGGTCTCTGTATATTCTTCTTTTCTACTTCTATCAAGTAATCTGTGAATATATCCTTTCTTTTTAGACCAACAGTTTCTTTCACATTGAATACATTGTCAGTGTTTGACATTTCCTCACCTTCATCTGTATGTTGATTCATATATGGCATACATTTCATAATATAATCAGCCATTTCAGATTGGTATTTACCTTTTTTTGATGGATCCTTCTTAATTAACTCGCCCCACTCGTCCAATTTATTATTATATCTACTTAAAAAGTTTCCTTCCATTCTATATAAAGAAATGCTTCTCAAACTTTTAAGTCATCTTTTATTTCTGTATAAAAATTTAACCACACCGCGAGACTATACAATTATCAAAGAAGAGTTGGAATATAAAATAGATTATGACTTAAAATACCAGACAGAAGATAAATTTTGGGCAGAAGAGAGTAAAGATTGGGATGGCATTCTTGAAGAATTTTATGGTAACGTAACTGGTAGGGATTTTAGACATACTTCTATACCACAAAATGTAAAATATGTGATTTTACGTATCAAGTATTATTACAATGGACACATTTACTCCGCTATATCAAATGACATTAATTTCAGGCCGGGTGAAAACGAAAGTTCAGCGATGCATTTTAGTATCCCATTGAGTAGTGCTTGGATAGTTGATCATGATGATAAACCTATACGAAACATTACTGAAAAGGTGAAACGTTATTCTGGACCTAGATGTGATTTTCACGAACAAAAGGTTCCACTTGAACATTTGTTGTATTATGATAAAGATGTCTTAAAAGACCGTTTTCCTAAGATTATTCTTTCGAATACTCTAGGAATGAAAAAGGTTCTCAACACTCTTGAAGATTATACAACTAGTCTTCAGATACCTTAGTTGCTAGGTAAAACTTGAGTTCACCCAAATTTGCAACGTTATACTTTAAAATCAAAAATCTATTACCTGTTTCTTGTATAATTTGCACAGACGCACACATACTCGTCGCCTTTGTAAAGATATTCAGGTATTTTAGACTGTACATACCAGTGATTTTTTGACTTTCATCCAAACATTCAATTGATGTCTCTTGGTTCGCAAAATCACCTTCACATTTGAAGTCTATCTTCTTACCCTCCCTTGTAATTTCAATATCTGTACCAATATTAGACATATCACGACACAGTCTCTGAAAATCTGTTGATGGTAAAGTTGTTATAGTTGTCATTTCAATTTCTGGGACTTCTATACGACTTTCATTAATATCCAGAAGTTTGAGTTCAAACTTAGTGTGAGATTTTTTCGCTTCACTAGAAATTTCCATATTCATATATTCTTTCGATTTGATTTCGATTGTAAGGACATCGTTATTGGTTATAGTCTTCAAAAGTTTGAAAGTATTTGAGATGTTGATACCGGCTATGACCTCCTCTTGATCGCAGCTATACTCTTCAAAGTTGTCTGCTGCCAGATATATATCTATGAGAGACGTTCGTGCTGTATCTAATGTGACTATATACATACCATCTGGTTTAAAATATATGTTTACATCGTTAAGAATGTCTTTTAGTACTTCAAATGTTGATTTAAAAGCCGAAGCTTGGATAGTAACTAATCTCATATCTATTAAATAGTGTGCGTTAGATCTTTAAATTGCTTCTACTTATTTAAATCTTCATAAGCTACGCCTTTGGATACTTCTCGACCGATTTTTTCTTCTAACTCCTTCGTCATAGCTGGTTGGAGAGACTGACCATAATCATTCAGTGAGAATAAATCTGAATTGGGTGCATCCCCCTCAAGGGACGTCATTGAACATCCAAATGCACCAATAGAACCATGCGAAACTTCTTTAGCTGGTAGGAGTGAGTCTAACCAGTTTTTTATTTCAGTACCAACCAGAATTTTGCCATTTTTTGTCAGCATGGTTGGGACACGGTTGATCTTATTTCTGTAATTTGGTGGTATACCCTGTGTGTTGACATTATGGTAATTTACAAGTTGTTTCAACTGTTGATGTTTGTTGATATATTCTATAACATCCATCGAATGTTTACATCTTGGGCTATATATCAGGAGTGACATCTATTATCTATACGGTATTTTCTAAAAAAAAATTAACGCATATTAGTAAAGATGAACTACTTGTTAGCATTTATTCTCATCCTGATTGTTATCATCCTCACAACCAACATGGAAATGTTTACAGAAACATTCGGTCTCTCAGGCTACACCAAGGCCGTTTCTCCAGTAAAGTTGAATGACCCCAGACCAAACCTTGATGGGTTTGAAGAATTTGAGGTGAGTCTCAACAATGATGCAATGGAGGATTTCGTATTGAAGGCTAATAATGAGATCTCCAAGCGTACAGGTGTCTGCACCTACATCATCGAAACTACTGCAGTCAAGGGTTACAGGAAGGAACGTGATGAAATATACGAACTCATGTTCATGGCTATGAAGAAGGGTGGATTTTCGTTTGGTTTCTCAGTTGTTGCGTCTTTCGAGGTTCAAAACGGTAAATCTCGTGTAATTTCTCTTCGGACACAACCCATTGGTGTTGAAGCGCCAGGTGATGTGAGTGCTTTCACAGAGAGTTCGGCTGGTAAAGAATTCGTTAAATATGAACTTGTTAAAGAATCGGCCGTCCCTACACAAAGTGAGTTGGAATCCGCTAAAAATAAATTACAGTAATTGTAATGTTAAGCATCAATGACGTGACGAAGATTGATGACAAAAGAAAACAGATCAGGAAAGAAATATACAAGAAGATCTATGAACAGTTTTCTTCAAAGATTAAACAGGCTGTAGAACTTGGACATAAACAGATTTTTCTCACTGTACCAGCATTTCTAATTGGTTACCCCGTATTCGATAGGAGACTTGCAGCAAAATATGTAGCTAGGCAATTCGAACTTGGTGGTTTTACTGTAAGACTTTTAAGTGATCAAGACATATACATATCTTGGATCGTACCCAAGAAGAGTAAAATAAAGAAAGAAGAGGTTGAAGAGGGAGATTTTCCAAATCTAATGAATTTGAAGAAAATGGCTAATCAGTACAGGAGAGGTGCGTAGTAAAAGATGGATTTAAAAACCCTATTAATCATAAATGGACAATTTGAACGTTCTCGTAGAGGCTAAAAAGGAGTATCTTGGACAGATGTGCCTTATTATGTGTCCACCTATGATTGAAGTTTTTCAGGATATGTACATTGAAGCAATGAAAACCTCAAAGGGAAAGCAGGTTCTCATCATGTTTCAGAAACATTTAAAGGAGGTTCCAAACTGGTCTAATGCCATGTCTAAGCGACACACGGATAACATAACTGATAGGTGTACCTGGTTTGGTGATCTTCTCGCAGCTGTCTTTGTTGCCTGTACAAAGATTCTTTCGGCCGTTCGTCTCAAGGCGGATAATAAGAAGATTTCTTTAAAGCTCCCAACTGAAGAGGTTTTTATTCAAACCTGTTACAATAACATCGCGAAGGACCTGTATAGAGACCCCTACATCTTCCATGATGAACAAAGTGAGTATGCTCGTGACGAAAATCTTAGGGTCCGTTTCTCCTTATGCATCGAGAATACCGTGAAAGAATTGATTCCAGTGCAACAAATTCTTCAGACTTACATGTCGCAAGAAACGCGTGATATTTCACTCGACGGTGACATCCACGACAGTGCCGACCCAGATGTTCTTGATGAGCAGATGGAGGAGATGGAGTCTCAGCCAATGGAGGGACTCGAACCTGAGATGGAGCCCGAACCCCTAGATGAAATGGGTGGAGACCCCCAACCAACTGGACTTGAAAATGAATTCAAAACGGTCCCTGGTGTACACGCACCCGAAGCCCCAGAGCCAGTTTCTGAACCAATTGCTCAACCAATGGGTGGTGAAGAATCGTTCGCGGAGCCCCAACCCCAACCTCAGCAGGAGCCGGATGATAATGTCTTTTTTGGTGATGCACCAGAGCAGCGCACAAAAAATCCCCGTTATAATTAAATGGAACTCTCCGATCATTTACGCGACCCAGTGAGTGCCGCCCTAATTGCAGCTGGTATAACTGCCGCTTATATTCATCTCAAAGCGTATCTCAATAATGAAGGTAAGCTTGAGCTTAACAAATACACAAAACCCGCTGTACTCAATGCGATTTTAGTGTTTTTCATAATCTCAGGTGGTTTAGGTAAAAAGGAGGCTATTTCTACAGAGCCTTTCTAAACTTAAAGATTACACCAATATAATAAGAAAATGGCGTCTGTCTCTGCTTTCAATGATATGATGAGTCAATTTCTTGTGGAATTGCACAAGACTTTTCCAGAGGAAAAAGGAATCAAGAAAATGTTAACTTCGTTTGACCTACTCAAGTCAACCAACCCCCGCCTAGTTGTAGATGGATACATGAAGGGTGTTTCTCCCTACGCTGATAAGATTTCTGCAAAGGATGAGACATTTCTTCTCGAGGAAATTGAGAACATCGATTTTTTGAAGGAGCTTGATATTAAGCGTTACTGGTCCAAGATGAGTGAAGGTACCAAGGGTGCTACTTGGCAGTATCTTCAGACTCTGTACATGCTTGGTACTACCATCACTGCTCTCCCAGCGGACACCCTTTCTCAAATTGAGAATATCGCCAAGGGTGTAGCGAATAACATGCAAAATGGTGACGGAGAGTTGGACCAAGATGCCCTTATGCAAATGATGGGTAGCATGTTGAAGGGTCTTCCAAAAAAATAAACCTATACATATATTAAATGAAAGCTTGGTTCGATGATCCTAAGCAGCTTTTTGATGCTGACCAGGTCACCCAATTTTGGCCCACAGGTGAGCAAACTCCAGAAGACAGGGTAAATGCTGCTTCTCGTTTTATCATTTATGTGTGCACTATACTTTATGTTATCCGACGTGACCCACGTGTATTCGTTTTGGGTCTAACAGTATTAGGTGTCGTGTATATTCTTTATAAGTCTAGAATGGTTAAGGAGAACTACGGTGGATCGGTTGAAGGTGTGAGCTGTCAGATGCCTACACCAAACAACCCTATGGGTAATGTTCTCATTACTGATTATACCGATGCCCCTAATAGGTTAGAGGCGTGCTATTACCCAACAGTAAAACCATTCGTTCAGGCTTACAGCAGTGATCGTATTCCATATGATGCTGGGCGCTCTAGGACTTCCATGCCCAAGTACCTCCGCAATGCTATGGAACGTCAGTTTGTTTCTAACCCAGTGACGAAAATCCCAGGAGACCAGACAGCTTTCGCCGAGTCTCTTTATGGGCGAAAAAATGCCCCAATGTGCAAGAGTGATACCCGCTTTTGTGATCCCAATGCTAGGGGTGTCCAGCTCGAAGCTTTTTCGGGTTTGGGAACCAATGGTGACAAACGCTCCGGTATGCATAGGGGAACACCCGGCACCGCTTAGATAAATATTCTTATGTAATAATAAATGGCGTATCAGCTTCAACCTGGACTTTCCATTGTTCAAAACTCGGGTGCCATAGCTCCCGTAAAAGCGACTGATGAAATTTTTGTATACCCCCAGCCCGGTAGCCTAAACTGTGGCAGTTGCCGACCCAACACTATGTTGTACGGTACTGCCCCATACATGGCGGGTAAGGGTTCTCCAGCACAATACATTGAGACAAGTGATCAGCTTCGTCCCCAATCTACTTCACGATTTAACAAGCATATCGTTCAGACATACGAGCGAAACCTGTTCCCCTTAACTAATATGGAGTGCAAGGTCCCTCTTCGTACAATGCGATATGAGCCCGCGAGTACCAGAGCCGAAGTCCAGAATGGTCTGTTTCAGCAGAGGTACCTTAATAAAAATGTTAACAAGAAGTAAGAATGGCTGATCCTATATCACTCATGGCCGTCGCCGGTCTTGTATTTGCGGGAAGGAACTTGAGTACCAAGTCCGAACCACCAAAAGTTACTGTCACTGAACCAGCACTGAAAAATCCAGAAGTTATAGAATCTAACAATTTCCAGCCTACAGCCGAAATTCCACACAAGAGGGAGATGGAGAGTTTCGGAGACATTTCTATGCAGCAACGTACCGGTGGGGAGGAAATTCTAAATATGAGAAACAGAATGTATGATAACGGTCGTATGAACAACCTTTCACCCATTGAAAAGCAAATGGTCGGTCCAGGTTTAGGTGTTGACCCTAGTGTACCCGCAGTAGGTGGCTTTCAGCAGACTTTTAGGGTAAACCCTGTTAATGTCGGTGAGTACAGGCTCACTACACTTCCAGGGCGTACAGGTCCAGCGGCTGATGTTACTGGTGGTCGTTCTGCTATGGTTGGTGAACTTACACACAACAAACCCGAAACTACCGCCTTTCTCCCATCTAGGCGACCTACCATGGCGGGACGTGCTCAAGGTATGTCTGGTGTAGTTCCTCGTAATGAGCATGAAAGGACTAAGCGCACCACTAATCGTTCGGAGACTGGTCTTCGCAACGATGGTTTAGGTTTCAATGGCGCTAAGCGATTCATCAGTGCTCAGACGATGTCCCAAGACCCCACTCGATTCAAGAGTGATCGCAACGATGAACAGTATATGTATAACAATCGCCCAGCCCCAGGTATCCACAGTCACCACGGTGCCTATACACAAGGCGTTGCTTCTCAGATAACTGCAAAGACTAATGAGGAACTCATGAAGTATGGCTTCCGCCCCGAAGATCGCAGAGGCAAACCCAACAGGATGGGTAATGCTGGTAGGATGAATGTTCGTGAGAGCGCCCTCAAGCAGGGTGGTCGTCTTACATCTGTTCGTACCGATAGGACTCGTATAGATGGTCGTGTTGCCCCCGCCAATGGTGGTTGGACCCAAAACTATCAGCAGAAGCCTTTCCACCAATTCAACTCATACAAAGGTAACGCGAATCCTAACACTCAGGATCTAGGTATTGCGAAGAGACAACTTCAAAACAACCCTCTTGCACACTCTCTCTACCAATAGATTGTTGATTTATAATAGACGAAAACAATCATTAAAATATTATCCCTATATTTTAATGAAGGTCCACACCCTTAACATAGATAGTAGTGAAAGAAATACAAGTGTCTATGCATACGCCAATAGTTACGTCGTTACTTTAGATAACCCTATTTACGATATATCTAATATAACACTCGTTTCTGCTCGTATTCCTACACCACAATTGATGACCTCCGCCACGAATAAGACATTTAGTGTAGATGGTGTTAATATTACACTGAATGAGACGAACTATTCAAATGGTTATGTGTTAGCTGAGGACCTGGATATAGAACTCGCCCCTTCTAATACGCATGTAGACAGTGTTATTTTTGATGAAGAGACGGATTCGTTAGTGTTTTCTAACACACACTCGAGTGGTGCTAATTTTACTCTTCAATTTTATGATGGTACGAATGGATATTCGAGTAATTCTTCACCAGTAACAACTCCACATCAAATTATGGGTTTTAGTTCCAAAAACTTTACGTCTACAGGTAAAATACTTCGTTCTGGTGCGATTAATTTAAATGGACCTAATTCTTTGGTATTAAAATTAACAACAGGTTCTGATGAGTTTACTCAGTCTATATATACTTCTACACCATTCTATACTGGTCATATACTTCTCGATGGATCGGATTTCGTGAACTTTAATGGTGCTGACGATAAATTAGTGCACCACTTTCATTCTGGAACACAAAAGATGATAAAGGATATTAAAATCGAGTTTTTCTATATGAGTCACGGTCGATTAATCCCATATGATTTTAGAAATCAAGATCACGTATTGAAATTTGAAATTACGGGTTCTACGGATAAATTGGAGAATTTACCTAAAGTGTCATTACCAGAAGAAGAACCTAAAAAACCCGAAAAGAAAGAGCCAATCATAAGTATTCCTGAAGTTGTAAAGGATTCTTATAAGTGGAGAAAAGAGTATTTGTATATAGCGCTAATTATTTTAGCTGGACTACTCCTGATGTTTTTAATGAAAGGCAAACCTCTTAGCGGGTTATCGCGTAGACGGGCTGCGCAGGCTTAGAAACCTTACCGTTGACACGGGAGATGACTAAGAAGACAACCACAGAGAGGAGGGAAGTCAGGATAGCGGTGAGCGCGTACTGAGCACCACCGTTCTTGGGGACCTTTACGATCTGGGTGATGGTCCAGCGAACGAAGTCCATCCACGACATGGCAGCGGCGAAAGAGAAGCCACCGACAATCGAGTTGAGGGTCTGGGTCTGGAGTTCCTGAGTGACAAGGTTTACGGTCTGGAGAGCGGCGGCCGACATAGTGTTTGTTATACTATACAAGACGAAAAAAATTATTCTTTTGTAACTTCTTCTTTTTTAACTATTTTTTTAAATCGTTTTGCTTTTAATGTTTTTGTTTTTGAAAATAATTGTTCATCATCTGATGAATCATCGCTAGAGCTTGAATCTAAGTTTGAAGTATGTAACTTAGTCTTATCAGAAAAATTCCATCCTTCAGGTTCTGAGATGCTCATTACTATTAATAGCATTTTTTAACATATGTTCTGTCGGATTCTGGGGTTCCCAACTGTTCCAACGATCATAGGCGTCGTTCATCTTGAGTAACGTCATATCATTCCCCGAATATCTTTCAAATGGTGGGCATTCATCGTCAGAAACAACTTCCATTTCTTCGTCAGAATCCTCTTCTTCGTCGTCATCTTCTTGGTAAATTTCAGGAAACATAGAACCCGTCGCCTGACCAACTGTGTACATTGCACAGTATTTCATTGCATATTCCATATCTTCTGGGAGAAGTGTATCTCTTCCACAGGCTTTGGAATATTCTGCTGCGAGTAAAGTACTTTGCTCTAGAACAGGTAGGAGAAGGTTCGTCATGGTATCAATGTATTGCTCTGCCATTCTGTCACCAGCATCACCGAAGCCAGTTTGCATATTCATCTTTAGTATTTGAGATCAAAAATAGTTTTCGCAGTTCCCTCACCCACACGGAGGATGTTATAGTTTACGGCGTATACTCGAACCTGTCTTGAATAACCTGTACACGGGTTTAGACTTAGGTTTAGAATTTGTTCTTTCACGAGACTGAAATTTACCTGTCCAGTTGGATACCATTCTTCTGGTTGTAAAGCGAAACTGTATGAATAGAAACGTCTAATGAGTTGGGTTTTTGAGTGATGTATAGCGGCCTGAACAGCTTTAAGAAAAGTCATAGTACCGGTGTCCTTTGTAATGATTTCTTGACCATCGAGAGTAAGTGTAAGATGATCCAGATTTTCCCAAAGTATATACTTATTCCCAGTTTCTTCGAGTATACCATCATAATCAAATGGTGTAACAAACTCAAATTCGTCTGTTCCTACACTACCCTGACGCTGAATAACAAAGTATAGTTCTTTCACTGGGTTTACAAAATCTAGTTTAAACTGTCCTGTATTTACACCCGAAGCGATATCAAAAACATTCTGTTGAATTTGTGTGATTAGGTAATCTCGCCTTGATTTTTGCATTTTAATTCTTTCTTCACAATCTACATGTACAACTTCTGCACAGAGTTGGAAATCCTTAATTTTCGGTGTTTCTTGTGAAATATCAGCTTTATTTCCATTAGTTTGAATAACAATCTCCTGTGCAGTCCGTATTTTGAATTCAACTTCAACTTCCTGACGGTTTATAGCACATAGAGGTATTGCAAGTTCTGGGTGATTGTAAAAGTAAAATGGTAGGTCTACAAAAAAACTAATATCTTGTGTATTTCCCAAAGCATTTCTGGCAACAATCAAACGGTTTGAAACACGTCGATGCGCTGTTCTCTCTGGAAACTTACCAATCAATTCTTCAAGTGCTATTTGTTTTGTTTGGGTAACAAAATGCTCCGAATATATTTGGAGCCAATCACTTGTTAGGCGCTGAATAACCTTACCACCAATGATTAGATCTACATGTTCTATGAGGGCATGTCCAGCCGATTCTTGATAACAAACCCCTGACGTGGTGATACTAGGTAAAGTGACCTTTAAACTCAGAGTTTTCAGTAAATCACCTTGATTTTGGGGGATTTTAAACTTGACAGTACTACCAAAGTCAGCTTCATTCTCCGGGTCTAGATCCACATATTCATTTGAAAAGTTTGTATGTTTTTTAAAACTCTCCAAAAAATGACTATAGTCTGGGTCTAACGTAAAGAACTTCTCTTGAGGCCCTGAAGACATCAACTGAAGTTCACCAGCCATTACTACTATATCAATCTAAAATTTTAAACCAGCTAATCCACTGTTGATTCTCAACACGTTATAATTAACAGCATACACACGTGTCTCGCTATCACTATCTACGTATTTGACATTATTGTTCGCATCACGTAGACCCTCAATTGTTATCTTAAATAGTTTGTGTGATATACGACTCATATTAACCTGTCCAGTTGGATAATAGACCTCGGGTTTAAGTGAGAATGAGTACATACCAAATTTACCTGGTCCAAATCTACCAGCAACCCCAAATGGGGCACCAGGTGTAATTGCACTAGAATTGGGTGAATTTACATGGTGGTTTAGGGATTGTTCGTATGTAAGAAACTTTCCATCTCTATTGAACACTACTTCATTATTGAAACGGAGTTCGGTATTTATTATCGTATTGAATTCAGTTGGATAATTGTTTGCAAAAGCTCTATCGGTTTGTGATACGAAGAAAAGTTCTTTGACTGGATGTTTGAAGTTGAGCATAACTGATTTTGTATTATCACCAGCTTTCATCTTGAATTTAGACATTTGTACCTGTGTAATGAGATAATCTAAAGGTCTCGACTTTAAGAAATTACTTTCATCTGGGGATACATAGACAAACTCTGTATCCATCGAAAACTTCGGAATCTCTGCAACATCACCCGCGAAAGATCCACCAAATATAAGTTCAGAAAGAGGTCTAAGTTTAATTCTAACTTCTACAACTTGTTTAGTTAGGGCACATGTTGGTATAGCTAGGGATGGATTTCTATAAAAATAGAATGGTAATTCCAAGAAATATGTATAATTTGTACCAGAAGCATAACTCAAAATATTACCATGTCCATTTAAAAAGTATAGTGTTTGATCTATATCATCACTTGTATTGTACAGTTGTTGATGCATGTAAATGTACTCTCCTGTGAGTCGTTCAATAGGTTGCCCCCCTATAAGAAGGTCTGCATGCTCAATTAGATGAGTTATAACAGACGGACACCATATATTGTTGTTTGCACCACCGCTGTCAGGTGTTGGGTCTTTAAGAGTTATTTTCAACGTAAGGTTCTTAACCAGATCACCTTTATCCCCAGGTACTCTACATGTAATGGTCTTATCAAAGTCTATATCTCCATCAAATTGACTCTCAACATAATCAAAAGCAAATTTTGAATGTCTTTTGAAGTTTGTTAGAAAGTATGAAAACTGTGGTTCACCTGTGAGCCATTCATCTTGGACCCCAGTGGCAGCAAGTCTCAGACGACCAGCCATTCCTACTGTATATGAGTAAAATTTTGTTAAATAAAACGAGACAGTACAATAGAATGAATCTTCAATTGAGGAAATTCAAACCCGAAACGATCACAGATGACAGGGTGTGTGTTTTCATAGGTAAGCGTAACACTGGTAAATCAACACTGGTGAAAGATATCATGTATCATAAGAAACACCTCCCAGCGGGTATTGTACTCTCAGGAACAGAAGAGGGTAATCATTTTTACTCCGAGTTTATCCCTGACTTGTTTGTCTATGGCGACTATGACAGAGATGCTATAGAAAGGGTTATGGCTCGACAACGTAAATTAGTGGGTGCGGGTAAGAAAAATTGTGGAGCCTTCATGCTTCTGGATGACTGTATGTATGACTCAAAGTTTCTAAAAGACACATGTATCAGACAGTGTTTTATGAACGGTCGTCATTGGAAGATCTTCTTTATGTTGACAATGCAATATGTGATGGACTTACCACCAGCACTACGAGCCAATGTGGATTACGTGTTTATCCTCAGGGAGAACATCATTCAAAATAGAGAGAAACTTTACAAATCCTTTTTTGGTATATTCCCCTCATTTGACATGTTCTGTAAGGTGATGGATGCCTGTACAGAGAACTATGAATGTCTCGTGTTAGATAATACGGTAAAATCTAACAGGATTCAGGATTGTGTATTTTGGTATAAAGCAACGGTTAGGAAGGGTTTCAGGGTTGGTGGTCCAGATTTATGGAGATTACACCAGAAGATGTACAATCCCAAACATCAGCAGCAGAAGGAGGATGATGCTAAGAAGGCGACTAAGAAAACAAGCCTCAAGATCACAAAGACTAAGTAGGTGCGTCTCGATAATTGTTCAAAAAACTATGGGTATATTAAATGGCTTCAGATCGAATGACTACCATGAATTTGGCAGACGACGGGGAAGGAATGGTACCTTTAACGGATAAACCTTCTACAGCCTTTGTCCCTAATCAAGCGTACAATCAACCTGAAAAAAATGTGAGTCAAAGTAAAGAGACGATGGATTCTACACCAATTAATGATATTATGATGGACCCACCCCAGATGACCGAGGAGCCCCGCATGCAGGGTATGATGCCCCAGATGACCGCTCCCCAACCTCAGGGAATGCACGCTGCTAACGGCCAGGCCGAGAAGCCCGAAAGTAAGAACCCCTTAAACCTCACTGACGAGCAGATGGCTGCTGCCCTAGTTGCTGCCTGTACCGCTCTTGCCGTGAGCAAGCCTATTCAGGACAAGTTGGCGACTTCTATCCCCAAGTTCCTTAACGAACAAGGGGGTAGGAGTATGGTTGGCCTTGCCACGACAGGTGTCGTAGCTGGTATAGCTTTTTACATTGTAAAGGACTATGTCATTAAGCCCTAAACAGGTCGTTCCCAACCCATATTACTATAAATCGAGTTATCAATACCCGAATAATACGTCGCGAGTACACCAATAGTGAATGTCCCCGCTAATAAGGCGCTCAATTTAAGCTTCTTATTAGTGTCAGATGTGTGATCGGTAATAGCATCCTTAGTCTCACCAGAAATTTGGTTGATAAAGAAAGTAGCAATTAACGCAATGAATGTAGCCGACAAGAAGAATACCCTGTCTACAGCGAGTCTGGGAATATTACCAATTGCAAAACGAATGATATTTGGTATCATTACAGTCATCCATACGAGATTCACGTAGTAGTTCTTAGACACGAGGGGTACAAGGGTTGTAGCATACAAAGCCAACCAATACGCGATGGCAGTGAGTAAAATGTTCACTGGTGTCTTCATTTAAACTAGAGTGAGATTATTTATCCTGAATATGCTGACCACAAAATTCTGTTCTCTGTGGTATCTGCTGGTAAACGTCTAGATGTACGCATATATTTCGAAGTTCAACGTAATTTTTCCAGAACTCTGGTGAATGAGAATATTCATCTACTGTTGAGTGAGCCAATTCATGTATAAGAACATGAAAAATCTCATTCGTTTTGCCATCTAAGCATAAAACTATTTCACCCCCTTTGTTTGTATTAGACCCGACAGAACCTTTCATTCTCTTCAAACCGGTTATCGGCGTAGGACGAACAAGCATTTTAAATTTTTCATTTCCTGTGTCCCGAATGTGCTCTCTAAGAATACGATACTTCTCCTTTACTTCGACAAGCTCCTGGGGTTCTCTAGTCGTGTAAAGAATAACTAAATTGATTAATAATAATATAATCAAAGCTATCATCTCTTATATACAAAGATAAATTTACTATATAACTCTGAGATGGGATTTCCTGTTAGTCCCTCCCAAAGTTGTAAACTAAACCCTAACTCTTCTAGATGTGTGACCAAAAGGTCTTTAAAAGCCACTGGCTCTGATTTTGGTCCATCCGCATAATAAGGTGTGTCGACCAGGTTTACAAATAATTTTTCACCAAATCCACCATTTCCATGGTCTTTTAGTTTGAAAAAATTACCAGTTTCATCAATGAGTGGTGTTTTAAAAATAATTTTTTCAGAGTCTGGAATGATACCTATAAGAAGTCCACCAGGTTTTACCCTCTTTTTTATTTCACGGATAGAACTGAAAAATAAACCTTTACTGGCAAAAATATAATGCAGTGAAAAGTTAAAACACACGATATTAAACGCTCTGTTTGGACAGTTATGAATATCACCCTCATAAAAGTTTACGCGCATATGCATATTTTTTGCACGTGAACGAGCCTCTTCTAGGGCTGATGGCTCTGGGTCACACATGTTAATGTTTACCCCACACTTGTGCCATTTTTGAAGGTCTCCACCGAAACCACACCCTACATCAAGAATGTGTTCACCTTCTTTTGAAACGGATTGGATAAGATTTCTTTTAGCATCATTGTGATTTTTACGAATTACTTCCATTTCATATTATGGAATAATAAGGTTTATTTCTTTAGGTTTGATCGCTTCACTAAGGTGCCAATTAAACAAATAGTAATAAACAAAACCAGACCCTTTCATAAATTTATGTTTTTCGAGTGTTTTAACTTCTATACCAGCTTCAGCGCTATTGAAGACATGATACCCCAAATTTTTAGCGATAAGAAAGGCATCATTGTAAACATCTCCAACCATTAAATATCTATAAACCTGTCTAACTGTACCAGAATTATCTGATCGTTCATAAGGAATTTCGTAAAACGAAATGAAATCGTCACTTATGTCATTTACGTAAGAATGTATAGGTAATAATGTTCGTTTCACATATTGTTCATCAAATATAGGGGTAATTTTAAAATTTTTAGAATATTCTTGTAGAAGTTGAGTTACTTTAGGTACATCATCTAATGTCATTTTTCGCCATAAATGTTTACATGGTCCACGGATTTCATAAAATTTTTCACGGATACGATTTGTCTGATGAAACCCAATTTTTACCAAGTGTTGTACATCTAAAAATCTATGCCAGTAATACGATTTAGTTATAGGTGTTGGTATTTTAGTTTGTGCAGTATAAATAGCTTGCCAAATATCTTTCTTATTTGCTCGTCTTTTAATTTCTGTTATCAAAAGTGGTGCAAGTCCAAAAGTTCTATATGATGGGTGTACACATAAATAGTCTATCTGTGTCATCTTGATATCTTCATTTTCGACTCGTGAATTTACCGGCATACTCGTAATATACCCAACAAGTTCATTTGTATCTTTTTTACGAATGGCTATACTATCATTTATTGACCATTTGAGAACGTCTTTTGTATAGCATAATTTGAATCTACCACTTTCAACATAATACTCCCTTAAAAACTTGCACGCTTCTTTAACACCACAAGATGACCACATGAAACTATCCGGAAGTTTTGTAGTTTTTTTTGAAACATCTCGTGTTTTCTCAATTTCACCAGGTGTAGTCCCTTCACGAGGTACGGGTTGTTTATCCCAATACTCATGCATTTACATAGATAGTAGCTTAAAGTTTTAAGCCAACACATAAATATAATGTCTCTTGAATCAGATTACACCACTGTACCCGGTCAGATCTTTGCTTGTCTATCCATTGTCGGTCCTGAGTGCCCTCAAAAGAATGAGAAGTTTGGTATTAAGATCCGTGGTGCATTCGCCACACGTGATGAGGCCGCTAAGCACGCTGCACGTCTACAGAAGGAGGATGCTACTTTCGATATTTACGTAGTTGACATGTATAAGTGGCTTTTGATCCCCCCCGATTCTGAGAAGATTGAAGATGTTCACTACACCAACGATAAACTCGAAGAAATTATGAAGGGATACAGGGAGAACCAGTCCGAGGCTGCTCGTATGTTTAACGAACGTAAAACAGCGATGATGGCTGAGAAGAATCATTTCGTATCAGGTGATGATAATTCTAAGTTTTACAACAAGCCCGATGAGGCTCCTATCTCTCACCCAGCCGAGGTCCTCGAACGGCTCAAGAAGGAAAAGCCTGACACTCCCATGGAGGAGCTTGTAAAGGAGGCTGATGAGATTGTTGCTGAGGAGATGAAGCAGCGTCAGAAGCAGCGCGAGGAGGAGGAGTCGAGGGATGCTAAGTTGGAAGAGGTAAAGGAGGAGGGAGAACCCGAAGTTTCTTCTGCGTAAATAATATTCATATACATTAAATAAAAATGCTTCGTATAATTCTAACAATATTGTTAGTCGGAGCTTTCTTTATTTTGTTTTTTAAACCAAATTACAATTTAAAAAACAAAACAGATTTAGGTTCAGTAGCAACTGATACAGGTAGCGGTGAGGTTTCAACAACGGATGGTTTCGTCGAAGATACACATAGGGGTCCCATTCTTTTTGGGCGAGATGGAATTCCCCCAAGATATGGCGACATAGGTACGTTTGTTGCTTATTCAACTGTTCCGGAGACTCACTGGTTAAGTGGATTTCCGCAAAAGGGTGTGAATAACGACATGTACGAGGACACAGATACAAAACTTTCTACTCGTATAAGGGATTTGAGTAAGTGATTAGGTGTACCTGAGGATGACTGGTTGCATCGTCTTTCCCATAAAAAATCCTAAAAGAAATACTGCAAATGCAATAATCCATGTGGATTTATCAATATCAGTAAAAGGGTCGAATTTTCCAGATTGAGGAGGGGGTTGCGGGTAATTCATTTCACTTGGATGAAAATAATATGGTTGATCTTGAATCATTTCATCCTTATTATTATCTTCATTCTTCTCCTGAATTAAAGGGTCAAGGTTTGGGCTATACTCAATAGGATTACCAATATCAGTTTCCATTTCTAATATAGAATCTGTTTTTTTTAAGCTGATTCTTCCTCACTTTCACTCGCTTCCTCGTCATCTACCACGAAATCCTTGAGATTACCATTATCATCAGCGTCTTCGTCATAATCGTCATCACTACCTTCTTCTGAGTTATATTCATCTTCAGTGTCAATTACTGAATCATCTTCAAAATCATCGTGATCATCTGTAGCATAATCGTCATCTAGTACAGTTTCTACTGGTATATAAAGAACGGGCTTCTTTATAACCCTACCAAAGCGAGAACGAGTACTAACTACCATTTATATACTTTAAACACTGTTCTGTTTAAGTATCTTTAGGGTGAAGTTTACTAGTTATTTTAGGGGGTAAGATGTGAGTTCTTCCACTGTTCTTCTTACATATTGGACATTTTTGTTTTATTTTGTTTTTAGTAATGACATACGACATAGTTTTATTCTCATGTACACCAGAAATAGTCTCACAGTAGTTAGATGTGGTTAACACTAAAAAATTGTTTTTATCCCTAGTTACATTAACCACACGTGTATCATCGTTACACTTCATATTCTTATTAATGAAGTTTTCAAGATCTGGTTTTACGTCCATCTGTTTAATTTCTGGTTTTTCTACAACTTTTTTGATTTCCGGACACTTACTGATAACCTCCTTTTTAGGGTAAAGTTTATCAATAATGTCACTCGTCAATTGATGTCGGCGACCACAAAAGTATTCACAAAAGCCATCACGACGTCCCAAAATAGTTTCATGTCGACTGAAACATTTCTGGAGAATGAACTTTCCACTAAGTATAAACCATACATGATTCGAACTATGATTTCTTTTTACATTTTCACAGTATCTAGAAGTCGTCGCCGCGAAATACGTTTCTTTGTTTTTGAATAGTTTAGTGATATATGCACCCCCTTGACCTTCCATATTTTTTCGAATAAACGTTTCGATTCGGTTTTTCAATTCCTCATCATAAATTTCATTATTAGTTTGATCTTCTGAAAAAGAATCCTCCTTGACTCGTATAGATACTGAAGGTGATTCCACTGAAACTGTACTAGGTGCGTCAGTTCTAACGGCTGACATTTTAAGAATTTCAACTGACGGTTCTTGACTTATTCTCACGAGAGAACCAACCTTGTAAATAAAAACTGGGAGATAAGCCAACTGATCAACCCTACCATGTTCACAATCCTTACACCCATGACCTCCACATGCTTCATGTTTTGCTCGTTTGTATGACCATGGCATCCTAAATCCACTCCCTTTAGTTTTCCTACGTGTGTCACCATACACAGATGAATCAATAATTTCATTCCAATCCATATCACCTTTAAATTTAGAGAGAGAGACTAGAATATGTTGACGGAGTGCGACGGCTGAAATTTGATCAACCACGAAATTGGGCCAATTGAGATGTACACCCGTTTTCATTAGATCTCCAGACACCTTTGGTGGTGATACAGAAACGAGACATTCTTTACCACCATGAAATTTAACAGTTTCACAAATATTTTTAGATATATCACGTATATCGTCAATACCTAGGGGATCGACATCTTTATAGTCGATATCAACGAAAAAGTTATAGGTCTCACTCTTTTGCTCGACGACGTAAATTCTCTCACCAGATTTTACAGACTCTATATACTTATCGTAAAATTCATTCAATCTATCAAATGGCACTGAGAGTTTACCCCCGTCCATGAGCACATGTGATAGATTGGTAGCATTATTGAATTTTTGGGAAGTGTACCAATTCTTAAACATACCTTATTATTGTTCTTCATCTCTAAACCATTTCATACATGAGACGTCCTGATATTCTTGATTTTGAGAAATTTGCTTTTTAAAAGTAAGTAATTCGTAAACCGTTTTACTTTCATTATCTTTGTACCACTGCTGAATCTCCTCTTCACACAGTCCTCGGTTCTTCTCAAGTAGTTCACCAATCTGTCTTAAAATAAAAGCCTTGGACTTCATTATTTAATAGAGAAGGTTTTTCTATTGTGAGAACTTATACACGCGTAAAATTGGGGATTCTTAATGACATTATCTATGATTAGCTTCCATCGCTTACGTCCGTTGAATTCTTCTAGTGTATCATAGCTCATGAAATCGTTCTCATCGTGGGTTTTACGAATGGGTTGATTGTTCATCTTTTTGATCTGTGTTTTGTGTTTTTCTTCGTAAAACTTACGAATTTGTGTTTGTTGTTCTGATCGATTGTAATTGACAAAGAATATGAATACATTATATTCTAGGTCTACTGTTGGGCTTTCTTTATGTATAAATTTGAATTCTGTATATTCACCATTTTTTAGTGACACGACACCACGTGTCTCTTCTTCTAATTCTCGTAGGGCACATCTCAAGGGGTTGTAAATTTCCCGTCTTCTACACCCACCTGTTACGAAAATCCAATCTTTAAATCTCCAGTCTCTTACTGTGAGAAATCTCGGTTTCCCATCGGTAAAAGTAACCGGTACTGCAATCGCTTTGTACTTCTTCATTGCGCATTCGCAAGTTATAATAAGTGGATATGATTATTCTTCGGATTTTTCATCCACCTCATCGATATCTTCAAGCTTCTTTTCAGGTACAGGAACTGGGGTAGGTGTAGGGATGGGCTCTGGGGGTGGAGCTAAGTGTCGAACGACCTGGGCTGAGAAACCTTTAAAATTGTCAATATCCTGTTTAGCCTTGTTTAGCTCTTTAAACATGTAAATCATACCAATTGCAAAAACGATCGCTGCAACGATGAGTAGGGTGTCTTTATTGACTGGAACCATTTATAAAAGAAAATGTCATTTTCTTTTTAAGCTTTCTACATCACGGCACCCATCTTAGTCTTACCAGCAGTGGGGCATTCATACGGGCTCTGGGCAAATTGAACGGCTTCGTAATGCGCATTTTCACACGATTTGCTTGTTGGTTGTGTGGGTTGACCAACAAACTTTTCGAGTGTCCTGGAGTTAGGATCGTACGTCAATACAAAAACGATGGCAAGGAGAAATACTACTGTCCAAAACATCTTTTAATAAATACAGAGAAGATTTAGTTCGAGTACAACAAACCACCCATACCATTTTCAATACGGAGGACGTTGTAGTTTACGGCATAGAGGTTGTCGTCTGAGTCTTTGGTATCGTTGATGATACGAGCCGAATCAAGACGGGAGAAGTTTAGGCTGCCAGTAGGCTGAAGCTTACCAGCATCGAGGCAGAATGGGTAGAAGAACAGAGTCTTGGCTGTTCCTAAAGACGAGTTAGTGGTGTGATAATACGAAGTTACGGTGGAGAAGTTGGGATCAGCAAATTTGTAATCAGCAACATCGGTACCATTGATTTGAAGCTTGAGCTTGTTGTTATCATGGAGAATCTCCAAAGCAGACGCCTTACCGGCGGCGATGTACTTCACGGGGTGGTTGAAGTTGAGCTCCTGGATCTTGGAAGTGGAGGCAACCGACTTCTGCACCTGGGTGATGAGCATGTTCTGGGGCTGGGAAGCGAACACTTCACGTTCATCAGTGTCAAGGTAGGCGTAGTTGGTGAAAACATCCCACTTGTCAGTAGCCGCCGCGGAGCCCCAAGTGATACGGAGCTCGACATCGTGGTACTGGAGAGAAATGAGTGGGATGGCAGTCTGCCAGTTTTCACAGAAAGCAAACCTGAGGGGGTAGAACCTGTAATTGGTACCGCCGTTGACCAGATCAGCCGAAGGTGATTTGGAAGCGGTGGTCGCAGAAAGACGGGGCGCAACCAGGGTAGAGTAGGTGGAATCCTGTTCATCAATCACCTGACCCCCCACAAGGAGTTCAACCTTGGAAATTTTTGTTAACCAATCGGCTTGAGAATAAGGCATGGTCTTGACACCATTATTGGGTACGAGATAGACATATCCGAGCATATCACCCTTGCGCTCGAAGCGGACGGTGGACATACCACCATTCGCGACATTGCCTTGGATGACCTGACGCTCGACAGTTTGGGAAAAGTTTGTATGACGTTTGTAGGTGGAGCGGAAGAAGCTCACCTCGGGCTGACCGACGAGGTGCACATCCTGAGCACCGACGGCTACGAGTTGGGCAATACCACCAGACATTTTATAATATAGTGAGAGTTTATTTTTAAGCTGGGAAGACTTACAAACTGGGATACAATTTGTAAGACTGTTGTTTCAATTTTTGTAGATATGTTAGTTAACTTGATACGTACATTCTATACGAGCCGCCTTGATTACAGTATTTGCTTCATCTGTTATATTTCCATCGGCATCTAGATATCTAATTTCATAAAGAGGAATGGTACTACCTGTATTCTCCCACTGGATCTGTCCATTTTCATCTAATACATCTACATATTCCTGTTTCACAATCACATTCGAAGTAGGATTGTTAGGATCTAAATCATACACTTTCGTATTTATAACGTGATAAGTAGTCTCCGATGAGACTGTGTAAGTATTTTGTTCATCCGGTGTAAGATTTGAGTATTCCGCACCTGTGATTTCTATATTCGCGTTGCTGTTATCAATATATAATGGTGTAGTTACAGTTGTCACTATATTACTAGAATTTGAATTTAAAAAATCATATCTAGTTTGTGTAATTTCAGGGTAGGTGTTAACCATCCAATAATTAACATTTGTAAGCTCTTGTATCTTTCTTTTTTCATTCACATATGGTTGTGTAAAATCACAACTTATTACCGATTTAGCCACAGTGTAATTCATTTTAGAGTTTAATTCTTGTTTCGTACCATAACCGGCGATGTTAGAAGTTGTAATATAATCACCAGATTCAATATTGCTATTGTTGACAACCCATATATTACCCGCTCCTGTGTATTCTACCAAACTTTCACCGTCATCAGTTGATGTTTTCACTTCAGATATAACACCATATACCGATTTATCATTCACTACATTTGATAATCTCACATCTGTGGTTTTTGAAACAATTTGACTGTTATAATCTGATATGTTTGAAAATGGTATTCCTTCAATTCTCGTTTTATGACGAGGTAAGTCAGTGTTTAATTCTTGTATAGATTTAATAATATATGGGATAAATCCAGTATAATTTAAATGTGATGGTTCCATACCCCACATAGAGTAATCCGGATCTTTTCGTAAATTACCAACCTCCGGCTCTTCTGGTTTTATTACTGAAGGTGTTGCGTCAGGAGCTAAGTGTACCAAGTGATTAAATTCGGGGCTGTCATAATAAACATCTTGAACCATAAGACCAGACTCTTTAAAGGATTTATCGTAGCTAATACCTGAACCATCTAATGATGATTCTTCTGGACTATTAGGTAAATTTCTAAACTTGTTATATAATTGTGGTTTTAATTTCATCAGAGAATTAGTTGCATTTTTTATAAGTGACTCATCAGTTTTTAAACGATCATCTGATGTGGCCACTGTACTTCCTTGTGACTTGACTCCACCACCGTTGACCGATTGAAGCTGAACTTGTCCACTCTGTATTGCAAGGTTGTCCCAAGAAATTCCAGGTCTGAGTTCCCAGATCATACCGGTGTTTCCCGAGAAACCCATACCAATACCTGGAACGTATCCAGCCGTGCCGTATGTAACAGAAAAATCATTATTACCCCAGTTGCCACCAGCGCCGGCATTCGCATATAGAAACATCCGTTGGGCATTCGAGTTCGCCTGAAAGCGTATCTGACCTCCGGTGTATAAACTGTATTGGTCAGCACCTCCATAACCAAAGTACGTGTTGCTATCACCATAATGGTATATCCAAGAACCAACATGAACGGCGGTCTCTAAAAATTCGATGTTACCAGACGAAATGCGGGTGTTGTGCTGACCGTTTGCGTAGAAGTCTATAATATTGTCACTAGCAAAACCAAACTTAGTATGTTCATCACCAATATGTCTAACAAAATTCTGTATGTCCACCTCTTGTGAGGAATTACATTTTATAGAGTGACTACCGTTTGTAACGACCACGAATAAATCATTGGCTTCATAACCAAAGTAGCTGTTGCTATCGCCGTTGTGCGTTATATAGTTTGGGATGTAGATATTCCCGTCTTGTTGAATATCTATAGCATCAACACCAGCAACGCGTGCTACGAACCGATTATCAGCCGAAAACCCAAAGTAGGTGTCGGAATCCCCTGTGTGATAGATGTAGTTGGGAATAGTTAAATTGACAGGTATTACTACATGACCCTCGCTATTGATAGTCAAACGGTCCGTTCCATTTGTGCGTACTACAAATGCATCTGCACCCGAAAACCCAAAGTAGGTATTGTCATCCCCGGTGTGTTTGATATATTCATGAATGAATACGTCACCCTGAAATGTGTTGACATTCGTCATCTATTATAACTCCACAATTTTTTTAGCAGTCTGGGACGCTCCTAAAAAAAGGTTCTAGAAAGTTTTGGATGTATAGTTTAATAGCCGAAATCCCCAGTACCTGCACTCGATCCACTATTTGTGATACTCGTAAGCCGTCCTGCTGTTTCATGGGACAGGTATTCAACGAAAATATTGAAACGAACCACACCTGAACATGCGTCAGCTGGTTTTATTGTTACCGTTGTTCCTGCGAGAGCTGTTGCTACTGCATGGTCCCATCGTGTACTCATTGTGCTTGTGTTAATTACACTCACTTGTCCTAGAGCTGGGACATATGCGGAGTTGCTCCCACCTCCAAGTTTACCACCAATAACATCAAATATCATTGTACTAATTTCATCATCTGATTCAATCAACATCGCTGTAACTTTAGCATGGAAGGGGTGGTTTGTAAAATCGAGAACATAGGTTGCATTTGCTATACTCGCACCACTACCCAAATCAGCCGAATAGGAGTATGTCTTTCGTCCGACACCCCCCGTATTGGTGATGAGACCCCCAGTGACATAGGCGCGTTCCCCGACGAATACATCCTTCGCAATACCGACACCACCAGCTGCCTTGAGAGCACCTGTAGTTGATGATGTCGATTCAGTTGCATCTGTTAGGGTCACCACACCATCTAGTGTGGCGGCTGCACCAAATAGGGCGCCAGAAACACCCACACCACCTGCTACAATTAGGGCACCCGCGGTTTTACCATCGGAGGCGGTAGTGTCTGTCACTGTGACACTATCAGCTTCTACATCTTCGAAGTTAGCATGTTGACCAACAATCTTTTTCGCAATACCCATACCACCCGCAACAATGAGTGCACCTGTTACGGTTGTAGTGGCATCAGTTGTAGAACTTACGAATGCATTACCTGTTACATGTAGATTTGCCTCTGGATCAGCGGCGCCAATTCCCACATTTCCAGCTGTATAACTCAATGCATCTGGACTTGTTTCAATTGTCCATGGTGTACTAATAAAGGGATTACCGTCTTCTCTGAAAGTACCAGTAAAGTTAATATCACCGTCAACATCTAGGGTGTAACCTGGAACTGCTTTGTTAATACCAACACGATTTGTTGTAGAGTTTACCACTAATATAGAAGTATCTACCTTGAGATCACCACCAACATTTAGGTTTTCTTGGGTACTGATACCACCAGCAACCTTGAGGGCACCTGTTGTAGCTGAGGTTGAAGTAGTTGTATCTGCTAAGGTCACCACACCCGAGGCGTTTAGGGTAGTTATAGCCGCTGCATTAGACCCAGCTAGAGTACCATATACATTGGTCCCTGAAATGGTAGCACCCTTCACCATAGCAGAGGCTGTTAGGGTAGTCACAGCTGCTGTATTAGCCCCAGCTAGGGTACCGTATACATTTGTCCCTGAAATAGTAGCACCCTTTACCATAGCAGAGGCAGTTAGGGTAGTCACAGCTGCTGTATTAGCTCCAGCTAGGGTACCGTATACATTGGTACCTGAGATGGTAGCACCCTTCACCATAGCAGAGGCAGTTAGGGTAGTTACAGCTGCTGTATTAGCTCCAGCTAGGGTACCATATACATTGGTCCCTGAAATTGTAGCACCCTTCACCATACCTGAGGCTGTTAGGGTAGTAACAGCTGCTGTATTAGCTCCAGCTAGGGTACCATATACATTGGTGCCCGAAATGGTAGCACCCTTTACCATAGCAGAGGCAGTAACACTAGTCGCCGTGACATCTTCGAAGCTGGCGTGTTGACCAACAATCTTTTTCGCGATACCCAAACCACCGGCGACAATGAGTGCACCTGTTGTTGTTGTAGTGGCATCGGTTGTAGAACCCACATAAACATTACCAACCGCATGAAGATTTGCATCGGGTGAGTCAGTATCTAAACCAATCCTACTCGTAGAGGCGTCAACATATAGAGTGTTGGTATTTACATAGAAATCACCACCACTCGTAATTCTGGCTTTTTCAGTGTTATTTATTTTGAAACTAACATTTTGACCAGACTTCGCATTAAGATGTGTTGTACCAGCAGCTGATTGTTTAATTGCATAGTTTGTTGTAGTGTTATTGTCAACATGTGCAAAAGAAGCATGGTCACTTTGACCCATAAAACCTATCGCGGAACGTCCAATATATGAGGTTTCATCCGCATCATATCCCGCATAAATATTACTCGTATGAATGTTAGCAGCTACACCGAGACCACCAGCAACAATCAGAGCACCCGTAGTTTTAGACGAAGAGACGGTTGTATCTGTGATATTGACATCACCAGCAACTTGAAGCTTTGAAGTTGGATCCGCCTCTGCAATACCAATATTTCCATTTGATTTAAAAACCATATAATTATCCCCATTTATGGCATCATTTTGATCTTGGTGTGCAATTTTTAAAGAATCCGTGTTGGCATTTTGAGCTATTCTCCAACCATACCGTGTTGATTCGGTTAATTTAATACCAGATTCGGTTACGGGAGAACCACCAGATCCGGATCTAAGACGTATGAACGCATCATGGTCACCACTTACTGCTGCTATATCTAAAAGTTCACTCGGAGTCTTAGTTCCAATTCCCACATTCGAAGTCAATGTATTTACAAATAGATTTGCAGTACCAACTTCAAGATTTGATGATATGTGTGCGTTTGAACCAACATTTAGATTTTTTTGAGTACTGATACCACCAGCAACCTTTAGGGCACCAGTAGTTGCATTGGTCGAAGTCGTAGTGTCTAGAATGACTACACTATTGGATACAACGTCTTCTACGAAGACATTTTTACCGTGAATATTTTTAGCAACACCTAGACCACCAGTGACAATTAAGGCACCAGTGGTTTTAGAAGTAGCATCCGTGGCTGAGATTACCTTAGCGACAGCCCCAACATTCAAGTTTTCTTGGGTACTTATACCACCCACAACCTTAAGGGCACCTGATGTAGCTGTGGTTGAAGTTGTTGTATCTAGAATGACTACACTATTGGAGACGACATCCTCAACGAAGACATTCTTACCATGAATATCTTCACTGACCCCAATACCACCAGCAACAATGAGGGCACCAGTGGTCTTCGAAGTAGCATTAGTGGTACCATACACCTTGGAAACACCTCCAATGTGCAAGTTTTCTTGAGTACTTATACCACCCACAACCTTTAGGGCACCTGTGGTTGCTGAAGTGGATGTAGTATCGTCTGTTAGATTCACTACACCATCTAGAGTGGCCGCGGCACCAAATAGGGCACCCACAACACCCAAACCACCACCTATTGTCACTGCACCTGTGGTTTTAGATGAAGATGCAGTTGTACTCGTAACTCCTAGAGTACCATTTATATTAACTGCGATTGCGTTTGATGTATTCATAATAACTGGAGAATTATTAGCACTACTGAGAGTATGACCAATTTCAAGGTTGGATGTGGAGAAATCATAAATCACAGCGACATTACCTTTATTCCCACTTGTTAGGGGATTATTCATAAGTATACCGGTGTCCAAACCAGATGTATTACCCTTACCAAGTTCAATTATAGGATCTTGAACCACAAGATTGTTTGCATTAATAACCGTTGTATTTCCTGTAACGACTAAATTACCAGTTAATGTGAGGTTACCACAATGAACGTTTCCGGCTACACCTAAACCACCAGCAACCTTGAGAGCACCAGTTGTTTGGTTGTAAGATAATGTAGTGTCTGTAATGTCTACACTATCAGCTTCGACATCTTCAAAATTAGCGTTTAAAGCATGAATATTCTTAGAAATACCCACACCACCAGTGACAATTAGGGCACCGGTGGTTTTAGAAGAGGCATCTGTGGCGGATAACACCTTAGCAACAGCTCCAACATTCAGGTTTTCTTGAGTACTGATACCACCCGCAACTTGTAGGGCACCAGTAGTAGCCGAGGTTGAAGTAGTAGTACCACCAACATTCAAATTTTCTTGAGTACTGATACCACCTACAACCTTTAGGGCACCTGTAGTTGCGGAGGATGAAGTAGTAGTGTCTAAAATGACTACGCTATTTGAGACGACATCTTCAACGAAAACATTCTTACCATGAATATTTTTAGAAATACCCACACCACCAGTGACAATTAAGGCACCAGTGGTTTTAGAAGTAGAATCAGTTGCAGATAATACTTTTGTGACAGCCCCAACATTTAAGTTTTCTTCGGTACTGATACCACCGGCAACCTTAAGGGCACCAGTTGTAGCAGAGGTTGAAGTCGTAGTGTCAGTGATACCAACCCCACCAGAAACGACTAAAACATTTGTACCATAATCATCAACGTAAAGATTCGAACCGACACTCAAAGTATGAGAAGCTAGAGCATTAGATATACCCACATTACCCGTGGTGACAAATGCAACAGCGTTATTATAAAAAATCATAGAATTCGAAGTGACATTACCTTGGTTGGTTACAGCTTGAAGACCCTGATTACCGATGACATCTTGCGCTGATTCACCAGATTGGGTTAACTCTTTTGTTAGGGTGTTATACATCATCAATACAATCTCAGCCTTATCTTCATATGCATCATCAAAACGAACCGGTGATACATAAACAGCCCCACCATTTGATGCATCAACCGCGGTATTACTCGCATTTAGAACGATCGTGTTTTCACCCTGGTCTTCTCGGGCATGACGACCAAACCTAATTTTGGTTGACCTCTCAACGGTCGGTAAGGTCTTGACCATTTAGTATAAGGTTGTATTTTAATTTGCGTAAAGTAAACCAGCCATACCATTTTCCACTCTCAATATGTTGTAATTTACTGCATAAATTGGGTCATTAATGTTCATAGACTCACTCATGATAGTAGCTGACGATACACGGCTGAAATTGAGTGTGCCTGTGGGCTGTAAGCTGGATGTTGAGAGGCAGAAACAATAAAGAAAGAAATCTGGAGAAGTTACGAAGTTTGTGTGATAATAACTCGTGACGTCTATAAAATGTGGTTTACCCCATTTGTAGTTACTTACATCGAGACCATTTATGTTTAATTTAACTTTGTTTGTGGGAGATGTGAGGGCACCATCAGTTGTTGTATCCGAGGATGCTAAATATTTTACTGGATGATTAAACGTAAGTTCTTGAACTAAAGTACCTGAAGCAATATTTTTTTGGACTTGTGTTATGAGGAGATCATGTTTTCTAGATGCAACCTGACCACGCTCCTCATTGTCAAGGTAATAATAATTCGCGAAACATTCGACGTTATAACTTGAAGCTGCTGTAGCCCAATGGATCCTAATTTCAACATTATGATAGTTTAGGGCTACAAGGGGTAGAGCGCATTGTGGCCCCTCACAGAAAAAGAACCTGAGAGGGTAAAAAAATGAACGCGCAGAAATACCCGGGTGTGTACCGTTCGCACTCCTAGATACATTTTGTGCAAATGTATCTATGGCAATCTTCTCTGTGAAAATTGCATCTTGGGTGTCAATAACGGAACCACCTATTAAAAGCTCAACTTTATCAATAATGGTGTCCCATCGTTGAATATCGAGGGCTTGGGTTTTGTCATCGAGTGTAAAATACACATAACTGAGAAGATCACCAGATCTCTCAAATTGGATGCTAGACATAGAATTGTTTTTCACCGCTCCGTGGATGGTTTGTTTTTCAACGGATTGTGAAAAATTAGCATGGCGTTTGAATGTTGAACTGAAGAAAGATATTTCAGGATTACCCATGATATATTTATCCTGGGCACCTATAGCAATCAATTGAACAACACCGGCAGACATGGTAATACTAATTTAAGGGGAGAAAAATTACAGGTTGGGTTTTCTACAGACGAAACGAAGGACTAAAAAATTATTTTCAGCGGGATTTGGTGGTGTTATAAGAACACCACTTTGATTACGAATACTGATAGTGAGACGATCAATTCTTCGAATAGGGTTTACGTATTGCACAGCAATTGGGTAATCATCTTTGAAACTTATTATACCAGTATCATCTGTAGTCACAATACTAGCAAAAGATTTTCGAAGCATACCTAACGATGCCTGACCTTCATAAACATTGGTAGCGCGATCATTAAATGTAGAATTCAACTCATCAATGGAAATGTAGCAATGTTCACTTCCATTAGCTGGTGTGACTGTATTAATTCGAGCGGCTAGAAGTCGAGCCTGTACAACATTTTTTAGAGGCTGACTCAAAAAACATGTCCATGTATTCGCGCTAGTCTGATTAAGAGTATCAACAGTGATGGTATGATATTCATAGTTTAGATCGGGAATCATATCAGTTGGCGATGTAATCAGGGCCATTTATTATTAGCTTAGATTAAAGATCCGCCAATTCCATCCGCGATCTCATATCCGGCATGATCACCTACAAGTTTTTGGGCACCACAAAGACCACCTGGGGTAAGACCAACCGAGTAAGGGCTGTCCTTCTTGCCTGAACCAGCGGTACACTCAAGGTCGGGCTTGAGGCCGAAGAGAGATTCTTCACTGACAGGTGTAATAGTAATTGGCCTGGGCTGATAATTCGCGGTCTTCACAGTCATAAGAGACAGAACGAAGATGAGGGTCATCAAAACCGCGATGGCCATAAGAGCATTGCGATCACTCTTGTTGAGGTTAAGATTAAACATTTATAATAGACATAGATTTTTTTAAAGTGCGTTAAAGAGATTTTCTTAGTTTCTAAATAGACAGTAGATGGACGAAGAAATCGTACTCGATAGGGGTCAAACGACTGTGATGAAATTAGATGCTGATGAACAGGCCCTGATGGATGAGATTCAAATTTCTGCACCACGACCAAAACCTGTACCTCGACCCACAAGGCCTATGCAAAGACCTCAACAATCTTTTCAGGGTCAGGAGGCTATGGATGCTTTTGTGAATCCCAACAAACAAAGTGCCCCAGCTCAGCCTCAACAGGATGAGGAAATTGATTATGGTGAGGATGAACCAATGATGTTCGATGATGAGGAACCCATGGGTCCAGGTCCTAGTGACCAGGGTGAGCAACCCTCCAAGGGGTACACTTCAATTGATGAAGAGAAGTCGGATCTTATTAATAAATTAGCTCGACTTGAGAAGAAGGGGTTTGCAGTTAACAAGAGGTTGAACGCTTACTCGAATGTTGACGAACTCAGATCAGAGGTCAAGAGGATTACATACAGCATAGATGTTGAACAATCAGTTCGCTTCTCTCGCCGTATGTTGGTCGCCTGTGTAACTGGACTTGAATTTTTGAATAAGAGGTATAACCCATTTGAGATTCAACTCGAGGGTTGGTCTGAGTCTGTTATGGAGAATGTTGATGATTATGATGGTGTATTTGAGGAACTATATGTGAAATACAGATCTAAGGTCAGTGTTGCACCAGAGGTCAAGCTGATTATGATGTTGGGTGGCTCAGCAATGATGTTTCACCTTACAAATTCGATGTTCAAGTCAGTGATGCCTAACATGAATGATGTTATGAAGCAGAATCCAGACCTGGTAAAGAATATGATGGCGGCGGTTCAGAACACTACCCGTGACACTAGTGGACCCGCCGTTGATGCACCTGTGGGTGGATCAGGGCAGTACGAGATGCAGGGACCCGGACTTGATATTTCAAGCCTCATGGGTGGTATTTCGATGCCTCCCCCACCCCCAATGAATACCTCAATGGGGCAAGGACCCTCAGCGCCTCAGCCTGTTGAGGAGGATGATGATCTCTCTGATATCATGTCAGTCTCCGGTGATTCCACTGGAGGTGAGGTCAAGGAGGTCAATGTTGGTGCAGGATCTAAACCCAAGAGAACTCGTCGAAAGAAGAAGACCGAAATAAATCTCTAAACTTATATAAATGATAGCGTATTGTCCGCTTGAGGAGCTCGAGCCTCCCGTTCGACAGCAAGAAGTTGTCGCTGAGGCCAAGGCCGAACCTGTAAAGCCTCAGGTCGGCCGCGAAGAAACCGAATTAAATTACGTCATCATGGCTTTCATTGTTGGCGTAGTTGCACTAGCCGTCTCTGATTCCATCAGGGCGTAAATGTTTAATCTACCGCGGGGTACCACCCTCCCTCGTAGTAAATTTAATATGAGAATCCAACCAATAAATCTTGACCACCAGTGGCATTGTCAAGAGCTGTAGTTGTATTTAGAGCTCGTTTTGTAATTCTAGAAAGTCCACCGTTAAGTCCAGTGGTGAGTTCAACTGTTAAATCGTATGCAAAGTTACGTCCATCATCCTTAACTGTTGGTTGTATATTGACTCCTCTTGTACCAACCGATACAGTGGGACTCCATGGGTATGAGTTTGTAGCACCCATTATGGTTTGAGGACCTAGGGCTATATCATACATAGAACCCGTGGATCCATCGTGTGTACCACCAGACACCTCGAGAATCATAGTACTTGTGTTGCGTACATCACTTGTTTCACGTAACACCGCTATGATTTTCGCATAAAATGTATTTGGTTTAAACACGAATTGTATATCCTGACCATTACCATTCGCGACTACATTAGAATGACTGTACTTCTTCGTCGCCACCTGGTCAGAGTTTGTGATGATACCACCATTCACGTGGAGTGTTGTGTTAGCACTCGCACCATCCAAACCAATACCTACCTGATTACCCAAATCTAGAGCACCATCGACAGAGAAATCACCTATGACCTCTACATTACTGTTGAGGAAGGTTGTGTTTCTCAAACCGGTTCTCAATGGGTTGATGTATACATTACCCGTGGTATCCGCATAAATGTTCGCACTCCCAGCCGATGTCGTGAGTTCGATAGTCGCGTTACTTGAGGGACTTTCTACACGAACCATACCATCGTAGACATGAAGCTGTTTCTGTGGATTTAGGGTACCCACCCCCACGTTACCCCCGTGTGTAATATGGACACCATCCGTTTCTGTACCGCTATTGGTACCACCAATTACGATACCAGAAAGTGAAGTAGCTGAATCCCTGAAAGCCTTCACATAACCACCGAAATTCTCAGTGGTATGAAGAAGTATTCCAGACTTTTTAGTGAATGTACCCGAACCTGGGTGAGGACTCTCAAGTTTTAAGAGTGTTTGGTCTGTTGTGTTTCCGTTGAAAATGTGTACATTAGAGTCTACAGTTGATGTACCTATACCAAGTCTACCAAATTTGTCGAAACGGGCGAATTCCGAATCGTTATTATCATCAATCTGATGAACAAAGGTAAGTACGCGGCGGTCACTACCGTCTTTAATACTTCTAATTTTGTTCACAGAGTCTCCTGAACCTGGGTTAGTAGTAATGAATGCCAAACCAGTCAGTGTGAACGCACCACCACCAGCGAACTCGATATCACCGTTTACTACGAGTTTTGTATTTGAACCACGCCCCACTGCGTCTGAACGTCTACCACCAATAACGACAATACCGGCTTGATTGGTGATACACATTGGTACATCACCCGTAGCGGCATCATCTACAAGATCACTGAAAGATTCGCCAGATGATGTATAGGTTGTAAATACGTGTTCCGCTGCAATGTGTCGAATTCTATCAGGACCACTTGTTGTATCTCCGTCATTACCCTTGAATATTACAAGTTCATTTCTGGTCTGATCCGTATTATAACGTCTTTCTACAAGCCTCGTTGTACCAAACAGGTCACCTTCTAGACCCCCGAACGACACCTCATTACCCACTACTACATTACCCAATACATCTAGGGCACCCCGGGGTGTATCCGTACCTAAACCTACCCTCCCATTGGCACCATCTATGTATAGACCCACAGTTGCAGAATCTTTGTTGTTACTTATATTTTGTGTAATTCTAAAATCGGAGTTTGTCCCAGATACACCCGTTGACCAACCCCTAGGATTAGAGCCCGCATTTGTTTGGATGTAAGAGGTAAATATATTACCTGTAAGTTGACGTGTTTGTACCGCTAAGATAGCATCACCCGAATCTCCATCAAAGTTATGTACTAATAAACCATTTGTTGTGGGATTGGCTGCACCCGTAGCATGTATTTCTAAATGAGCAGTTGGGATAGTCGTACCAATACCCACTAGACCATCACTTCTAAGTGTTAGTACGTCAACCTCAGTTTCGTAATTTGTACTTGCCAAAAATATATCAAGTTGAGAATTGGCTGTACCACTCGAAACCGCTGTGTGTTTACCCATCTTGAACGTTGCTCTCACACCATCACTACTTGTAGTACCACCTTCTCTACAAAGTTCCAAAACATTCTTAAAATCTGTTGTGTTTGCGATAGTTAACGCATTAGAAACGACGAGTGGAGTTCCAAGATGCTTGTACGTTCCATTGTTGGTGATTTCATCGTTGATAAACACTGTACCCCCAGATGTGTGTAATCTACCCTTGGGTGTAGCTGTGCCTATACCAACGTTTGAACTTTCAAGGATGGTCAACTTTGGTGTTCCCATTGTAGCAGTTTTACTCGCATAAATGTTGAGACCCTTACCCTCAGCTACAATATTCTCAATCTTGTTCTCACCCACCAAATGGGATGAATACATACGAGAACTTGTATTTGACGCCGACCCCCAGGTATTACCATAAATAAAACCATCACCTAGAGTCGCGTGAACATTACCCGCGACGGTTAGTTTTTCAGTGGGGTGGGTATTCGATATACCAACCCTCCCCACAGTATCAATACGCACTCTCTCAGTGTTACGTGTTTTCATTTTGATGATTTGGTGTGTGTTTGAAGTACTAGCTCCAATTATTTCGATTGAACTCACATTGGAGGCTGCCGAGCCGGATTTAAGAACAAGTGCATTTGATGTACCTGTTAAACCACCGTACCTATCGGCGTGTATCACAATGTTTGAGAACGAATGTATAGAGTTTGTGACAAGTTCAGTTGTAGCCGTATTACCTAAAACTGTCAAGGCATTTGCTGCTACCATATTTCCGAATATTTTCGCACCCACAGACAATGTATTTGTTGGTGCAAGATTGGCAATACCTGAATGAGATGTGCCTGAACCCACAGTTCGAATTGAATTTGATTTAATATTTTCATTGAAAAGAATTGGTGCAGTAGCACTTGGATCGAAAGTTACTAAACTTCCAATTCTCATACCACCCGAAACTACATTACCTGTCACTGCAACATTCCCGTCAGATACAAATACATTTGGTCCTGTATCATCAAAGTACACATTTGAGCCCACTGACAATGTAAATTTGGTTGATGTATTTGCCACACCCACATTACCATCAGCAAACATCTGTCCGTATACATGAAGATTGACAGTGTTAGATTGATCCACATGAATTTTAGTATCACCCGGCGCCATTTGGGTTCGACCAAGAACGTATTCATTATTTGAAAATTGATATCCAAATACAAGATTCGCTCTACTTCCATCAGCACCTTCAGTCATGATTAAAGCATTATCGAATGGTGCATTTTTATTATTTGTGGATGCTTGTTGGATGACACAATTTGCAACAACTAAGTTGATAAGTGTTTGGTAAGTAGCAGACTCAGAAATGAATGCGTTACCATTCACATGGAGATTACCATTTATTGTTAAATGTCCTTGGTCAATACACACATTACTATCATAAAAAACAGCTACATTTGAACCCGGGTCAAAATTTTCAGTTGTACCAACACTTAAATAATTATCAACCGATATATTTATAGTATGTGTATTTCCCACAACCTTCAATACATTTGATCCCATTCTATCAATGATGAGTGTATCATCCACATTAATAATGTTTGAAACTAGAACGTTTGTAGCTGAAACGTTACCTTTTAGAGTTAATAAGTGTTCATTTGAGCGATCAATAACAAGTTCGTTATTTGGTCCAATCTGAAACTCGTTTGTAGCACTCGGTGCCGCAATACCAATCTTATCATTCACATACAAACGCTCGGCACGAATACCCTTGGTCACGTCAAGAACAATATTCGTTGATATATCATCTACAAAAATATTTGAACCTATAGAAATATTCTTTGTAGGATTTGTATTAGAAATAGCAAATTTTTCTGCTGTAATAACTTCAACGTCGATCTCTTTTGTAATAATACTTTTTACGTCAGTAAGTACATCTTGCTCGACTGGGTCTGCGTCTAGACTGGTTACGAAAACCTGATCGAAACGAGCTGTCCTACCCATCTATACCTTAATTACCGAATAAAATTCCAGCTAAACCATCCTTGATTCTTAGAACATTATAGTTTACTGCATATATACTTAACTCCTGATTACTTGGTCTAAGATTACCCTTCTCCACACCCCGTAATACAAGTTTGGCATTATCTATACGGCTGAAATTACAGGTACCTGATGGATTATAGTCAGATGCATTTAGACAGAAGTGATACACGAAGTACCTTGTGTTGAAAAGTACATTGGTTTCACTGACAAAATCACTCGCACCGTACGATGATTTGTAATAATTTTGTACTGTGTGAAAATAATTTGGAGACATATGTTCAAGGATTGGGGTCCCATTGATTTGAATATCACCACTTAAAAATGTGAAACGATCGTTCGCAAAATCATCACTTAATGCACCAAAACCAAAAAAGATGGATTTGACTGGATGATTAAACGATGAAATATCAAATGTATTATCACCACCACCTAAAGCGTTATCAGCCACAGTCTCCAATGGAAGATTTATTTGTTGTGTTTGTGTGATGACAAAGTCGAGACTTCGACCAACGAGAGATTCTCGTTCTTCTTTATCTAGGTAAATATAGTTGCCGTATACATTAATTCGTTTTTGTGCAGCTGTAAGATTTAGAACTGAATCATTATAATACGTGTCATCGAAATTGATTTTGATTTCGACTTGATGATGTTGTAAGGCTACAAGGGGTAAGAATGCCTTATGATCACAAAAGAAGAAGTGAAGTGGGAGAAATGCTGGATTGGATTTAGAAACTTTGTTATTCAATTCTTGCGTCTTACTCCATGTGTCGGACATATAATTGTGCCATATATCCGAGTAATAATCAAAATGTTGAGAATCTATTTTTTGACCCCCTATGTAAAGCTCGATAGTGGAATTGTAAAAAAGATTAGAAGACATGTTTACAGCATCGACACCGACTTTCTCAAACCAAATACCATTAATGATATCACCTAAAACTGGTATAGTAATTGAGTTGTCAGTTTGGGTGACCGATTTAATCAATTTTGGAGCCTGAGAAAAGTTTGTATGTCTCGTAAACTTCATACGAAAAAAAGAATGACCTTCTTCACTGGTAAGATACACATCTTGAACTCCTTTAGAGACCAATTGTATTAATGCACCCGACATTTAATAGATGTTTAGATTATAAAAACAGACACTTTCCCTGAGGGAAGGCACTCTTAGGTTCTTCTACATTTTTACCGTGTATGTTAAAACCACCTTGACGGTATATCTTCATTCGTTTATAATACATCGCTGTAAATACAGACCATGGATCGTGAACATCGTAGATATGGGGTTCATTCTTTTTTCCTTTCGTTTCTCTCATAATTCTACCAATACTTTGTGTAATATCAGATTTAGGAGAAGCTAAAATAACTGTATCTAATGTTGGAATATCTAAACCTTCGTGTGCTTGACTAAACGTAGCAAAAATAATCTTTTTCTTGGACGACTCTTGGAGTTGAGCTTCTTTCATACCACCCATGTATAGACCAGACGTTTTAGGAAAACATTGATGAAGAAATTCACAATGAAAACGACGATCACTGAGTACTAGAAGCTGACGGGTACCTGCGGATGCTTTTTTTACTAATTCTACTAACATTTTGTTTCTAGCCCTATCTTCAACGAGTTCTGTAATCATATTTGGCATTGAAATTTTACCATTTCTCATAGATGGAGGTGGATTCTTATAGTTTGGGGAATCAAATACGACAGGAAATACCTCAACCTGCCCCTGATTTTTTCGTTCAACTGCAAAAAAAGTGGGTCCCATAAACCAATGAAGAACTTTGGTGAGACCATCTTTCCGTTCTGGGGTTGCGGAGAGTCCAAAGATGTGACGTGGACAAAGTTTAAACAGACTCTGACTAAATACTTTAGCACAAATGTGATGTGCTTCATCAACAATGACTGTTCCTATACTTTCAAAATCTGAGAAACTGTATTCTTTTAGGGAAAGAGACTGAAGCATAGCGATGACAAAATCACAATTAACCTCCTTTTTATTTTGTTGAACAACCCCTATAGTGGCTCCCGGACAAAATTGTTGAATGCGTTCTCTCCATTGATCAGCGAGAAACTGTTTATGTACGATAATCATCGTGCGATATCCAAGTTTAGAAGCTATGGCCAGGGATACCGTCGTTTTGCCATAGCCACATGGTAGAGAAAGGACGCCATGCCCTGCTTTAATAGCTGCTCCGAATGCTTCATTTTGGTGTGTGGCATCCCGGAGTTGTCCTGCAAATCGTGTGTTAATTTTAGTTGGTTCTGGTCGCTTGTCATGTTTAGGTTCTCCAAGTTTAGAAGTTCCATAGAATCTGGGAACGCAGACTCCATTCTTAGCTGGTTTGAAAACTTTGAAAGGCGGTGGAGGAAATCCAAAGTCTCCATTTACGATGGGTCTTACCGTTAATTCTTTTTTAATTTCTTGAATTGGACCCACGTCTACTAGATATCCAGTTCTAGTGAGAGTGGTCATTTAGATATTTAAAGATTATAAACTTTATATAGATATAAAATGCCCACAGTAGACGTTGAACAAAATATTAAGGAGACTCTTAAGCATCTTGAAAAAATAACTCAGGACATGTATCGTCTCCAAGGGGTGTTACAAACCTTTCAGGGATTTGCGCGAGGGGGTCTCAAGACTATTGAACTTCCTGTAGACCCCAGTGGAAATTCCATCAAGGAACTTGATAGCGTCCAAGAGAAGCCCGAGTAATTACCAACATTCCAAACTCCCTTGAAGTCTATTTCGACTTCAACATCATCACCCTTTATTAGAGACTGAATGGGACGTCCTTTGACGTTGCACATCACTCTCCTATAACGGAATGGTACCTTTACAGTAAGAATATTCCCATCGAGAGGATTATCAATATTTGTATTTGCAAGTAAGTGCCATTTATTTGTATGCATTCGTTCTATAATTTCCGAGACTTTAGCAGGAATTATATAACGGATATACTTTTTAGAATTGAAATCGTATATGGGTTCGTGAACTTTAGCCACAAACTTCATTGATCTCTATTACGATACACTAAAATTAAAACTATAAGCAACACAAGTATGAAAAGTAGGACTTGTGTGAGAAGTAGAGGTTTGAGTGGTTTTCTCGTACCAAAACATTCATGACTTAGGGCTCTAGATACCTCAGTACCGGCTTCAATACTCGAGTATGGAGTTTCACGAGGGGACATCATACCACACATCGCAACTTTAGGGCATTTACCGAAGAATGGGAGTTGACCATGAAGGCTGAGAACCCCAGAGGACTGAGAAAAGGACCATCTCTCCTTTTCTACCTCCCACTCTGCACCCCAACCAATTCGCATTTCAACTGGTTCAGGTAAACCAAGTTGTTTTACAACTTCTTCTTTTATGATTTCAGGATTGGAAGTTAATATTTCTTCACTGAGGTCACATATGACACATGATATGGTATTGGTACCGAACAGAACTTTAGGTTGTAAGTTCCATTTAGTTTGAGTTGCTATTTCAAGATCCGTTTTCATGACTGGTGTTTCGTCATAGTCGATAAGAACATTTATAGCACCATATGTACTTCCTTGTAATTGTTTGGTAGCGTCAGGACCCCAATTATCACCTAAAAACTTCATAGCTGGGCTGTTATCGAGACACAAAAAGAGCATCCCATCATCAATAGTTCTTTCATCTGAAAATGTAGCCACAAAGTCATCTTCACCGTATTCAACATTCATCAATTCTGTACCAAAAATAAAATTGGCACCAGCGTTGATGAGTGCTTCTTCCATTGCATCACACATTACTTTACCTGACACCTTCTGTGTGCACATTTGTGAAAGTATGGTATGGTCCAAATTTTTTACAAACTCGTACGCTGTCATGACATCCCATGTAACCCCATCCATGATAAGTGGTAAATGTTCAATATATTTTCCACCTTTCTCACTTAAAGGTCCTACTGCGTCTTTTAGAGATATACCCTTAAACTTTTGAGGTTGTGTAAGTACTCGAGAGAAAAGAGAAATGAGAGGTCCGTAATCTTTTACACCTAGGGATTTAAAAGCAAATTCAAAAATACTCTTCTTTTCTACTATTTGGAATATTTCATTCCAATCGATGTTCATTTCAGAAAATAGCGACTGTGTATTAACAAATGCTTTATCAAACACAATTCTGTGTGCGTGAAGATCTCGAGTTTCTGTGTCAGGTTCCCACCAAGAACCACCAGCTGAAACCTTCTTATCATATATAGTGACATCATGGTCTCCTGATCTAAGTATTTCCCATGCGAGAGACATTCCTGTTGGACCTGCTCCGATTATATGAATCTTCATTCTATCTTTAGCTTATAGAAAAAATCCTAAGGGTATTGTAGGATATGTTGAGTATACTCAGTCAAGCCAATATGAAGGTGCCACCTGTCAAGTTGGCGCCAAATCAAAAGGTAAAAACATGGAAATTCGCAGCTAAATATTTATGGAAGGAACGTTTTACTGAGGATAAAGCTGAGCTTGGTCGATGGACTAGAGATGAACTCTTAGACCTTGGACCTACATTTGTAAAATTAGGACAAATAGCGTCCACACGAGGAGACCTCTATCCACCAGAATTTACCAAAGAACTTGAATCTCTCCAAGATAATGTACCACCATTTGACTTTAATCTCGTGAAAGATGTTATAAATAGAGATATATTCAAAGATTTTGAAGAGATTCCATTCAAATCAGCTAGTATTGGACAGGTACATAAAGCTACTCTTCAAAATGGTAAAAAAGTTGTTGTAAAATTGAAAAGACCAGGAATCCTAGACATCATGAAATCAGATACAAACAATGTTAAAAAGATATTGGACTTTATTCAGTCAATAGGTGTTGACACTGGTTCTAGTTCTGAATTTGTTCTCAATGATTCTATCGAGTATCTTCTTGGAGAGGCTGATTACAGACAAGAAGTTGAAAATGCGATTAAGTTTAGAAGGAGTTTGAAAGGGATTGATTGGATAAAAGTTCCTTATATGTATAAAAAGTATTGTACCGATGATATGATTGTAATGGAGTATGTAGAGGCTGATAAGATTACAGAGATCAAAAATAAGAGAATCAATAGGAAGAAGGTGTGTGAGGCACTTGTTAATTCATATGTCATTCAAACGATGGATGGTGGGTTATTTCATGGTGATCCACATCCAGGTAATCTAGCTATTTCAAAAGATGGTAAATTGGTGTTTTACGATTTTGGTCTATTAATTGAGTTAGATGATGAGTTGAAGCAGGGTTTCGCAGACTTATTCGGTTGTATTATAAAACGAGATACAAAAGGAGTTGTTCAAATATTAATTAAACTGGGTGTCATTGTACCAACATCTTCAGACGTCAGTGATATTGAAATATTTTTTGAAACTATCCTGGGATATTTAGAAACCCTTGACGGTGGTGCTATCATGAATGATGAGCTGGCGGCCGAACTTGCAATGGAAAAACCATTTGTTGTACCAACAAGTTTTGTATATTTAGCAAAATCATTTTCCCTAATTGAAGGAATATGTCTCCAACTCGACCCAGATTTTGATTATTTCACATACCTAGAACCAATGATTCAAGAGCAGTTTTTAGAGTCTCTTGATATAAGTGAAATCATCATGAATACCACAGAAATTCCATCTAAAATTGGAAAAATAAATTCGACTGTTCTCGGCCTTGAGAGGTCGAGAGCAGCGATGAAAAGATCAATGATTAAAACACGACAGGAGATACGGATAGTTCAATACAGTGTGATATGTGCTTTATTAGCTGAGAGGTTTAACGGTACACCAATTGCTGCTCTACTCGTTGGAATTGCTATTTGGATTACTTTTCGTAAAGATCGATCTCTTTAGCGTTGCTCTTCTTCTTCTTAGTCTTCTTCTCATCCTTCTTGATAACATCTTGATGTTCCTTGAACATTTCTTGAACACGCTTGCGCTCGTCACGGGCGATGTCACCAATCTTGTCCTTAATTTTGTCTACCTCGGTCTTTCGTTGTTTTTGAATTTTCTTGCCTATCTTTTTAAAGTCGTCGGATTTGGCGAACCATGTGGGGGATGCAGTAATAGCGAACATAGTGTTTGTTGTATTTTAAGGACATTTAATTTTTAACCGTTTTAATTTTTCTAGAAACTCTCTTCTCTCACCTGGAGATTCAATTTCTTTACCAGAGTTTATAGCTTCAATTTCAGGTCCCGTCAACTGCATCGCGTTCACACGAAAGTCCATGAAAGCCTCCATAGAGTGGGGTACTAGCGGTTGGACAAGTTCATAGATAGCCGTGGCATAGTCTCGAATCTCCTTTTGAGCGTGATGATCCATCCTCAATTGCAAGAAATGCATGAGATTGTGTAGGTCCATCTTCCATACGAAAGAAGTATATGTCGATTGGGGGAGAACACCTCGTGCCTGTTCCCTGCAAACACCCTTCTCAAGCAATTGCTCGTATAGCTTGAAAGCTTGTTTATACTGGTCAGAAAGAGACCGGTTCAGCTCATCGTCTAGTTCCACTACACCCTCTGATCCTTGATGATTTACAGCAGACTGTCCACGTAGGACTTCTGGCTCGTAATACTCTTCATCAACGATAGAATACCTGGCGGACATCTCATTCACGGACGCGGTTCGATGCCTGAGCCACTGACGAGCGATGTAAAGGGGAGCCTTGATACGAAACTTGAAAACAACGAGTTCTAGGGGTGAAGTATGCCAATTGCGAACGAGGTACCTAATAAGACCTCGATCACCACGAGTGGTCTTAGTACCTGTTTGATAACTCACACGAGCACCATCAACTATGGCCTTATCCAGATTCTCTTGGGGCATATGGTCCACGAGTTCGACAAATCCGTGATCTAATACTTTCTTCATTATATAAATATATCCGTTCTAATCTTTAATAATCACAACTATCATCGAATGGAACCTCTCCACAAAAATCGTACAACTCATAAAGTTTCTCTTGTGACTTTTCAATCTCAACTGTAGTATTATTCATGACATCGATTGCGTTATCAATGAGATCCAAAAATGAATCAAGTTGATCGATTGCTACACGATGATGTTTCCTGTTCGTTTTAGAAGAATGCGCTGCAGCCCTAAGCTGTTTATTACTCTTGATGATCTTGTCGATGTTGGGCTTGGACTTATTGGGGGTGGCGGACATTCGGATTGTGAGACTCATTGTGAATAATTATCCATTTATATCTTTAATCAGTTCACTTAGGTAACAGAAACTTAAAGAATGATAAACAATTATATATATGACTACGAAATGGCTTCCCCATTCATAATTTCATATCAAGACAGTGATCCACAGCGGGTGGAAAGATCTGATGTTATTGAAATTTTCCCTGTAAAAATTGGATCTTACAATTTTCCTCATGAACACAAAACACGTTTAAAACATTTATGTTTTGATATTTTTGATAAATATAAAAATAATAAAGAATACTCTTTCCAAAATCCTGGTAGTGGTTACTTAACACATTATTTTGATCCAAATGTTAGTAATAATTCATCATTACTTGATTATCCGGGTTTTGAAACTTTTAATAGTTGGATTAAAAGGTGTAGTATTGATTATATAAATAACACCCTCGGGTGTAATTGTGGTGATGTAATCATCACTCAATGTTGGATAAATGACTGTTCAAAAGGTGGTTCCCAACCACCACATAATCACAGGAATTCGCTGATATCTGGGACATATTATGTTAATTTTATACCTGCAATGCATGCACCTCTTACATTTAGTAAACCAAATATTACGGGTACACCATATTTAAAATTAGATGGCGGCGAGAGTGTCGCCCACATCAAACCATATGAAGGGAATTTACTATTATGGGAATCACACAATTCACACGAATATCATTCAAATAATACCGATAAACGTATTAGTATTTCTTTCAATGTTATACCAGAAACATTACCTGGTATTTATGGTTTTAAATTAATAAAAATATAGATTTATGTACCCTTAATTTCTTTAATCAACTCATTGATGTCTCGATAATACCTCTTTAGATCTTTCATAAATCTTTTATTATTTTCTAGAACTTCACATTCAACTTTATTCAAATAAATCCAAGCAAGGTTTGATTTTGAATATTTTGTAGTTTTTTGATTTTCATTTGGTCGACGCGCCACCAACTTTGTAGACTTCTTCTTTTGTGAAGCGGGTATGACCTCCCTCCTATTCACGAATGACAGTGCCTGCATGACAGTATCTGCCAAGTCATCTTTCTTTTTAGATTTCACAAATGTATCAATCCAATGAGAATTTACTGAATTGCTACGGATAAAGTCTTCACACCTCTCTATGGAAACCTTCTTTCTCTTATTGTACTGTGCCTTACCTGGTCCAGCAACATCTGGGATTTTGTGTCGAGCATCATAAAGAATCGTTTCAGCTTTGGGACATTTAATGATGAAGTACGCATGGAGGAAGTGCATAACAGATACCATCTTTTTGTTGCGATCTGGTTGTTTCTCAATAAGGATAGTCTTTGCATTTAGTACCCATGGCCTAGCATCAAGATGATCTCTCATGGAGACGTACACACCATCCCTGTGTTGAGGGGGTATACCATCCACATCCCACTCAACAACTAGGTTGTTTTTGTCTTCATCGAGAAGGCACATCGCCAAATTCTTTATACCAACATCGATACTAAGAATCATTAGTATAAAGACTTAATACCTCTTTAACTTAATGAAGTGTATCGCTCATCGAGGATACTCCATTGACCGTATCGATAACAGTATTGACGCGATTCAAGAAGCTGTTCATAGGTCCTATGACGGAGTTGAGATAGACGTACAACTTTGTGCATCTGGGGAAATTGTACTTTTTCATGATGTGTACGTGGGAGAACAATTCATAAGTGATTTATGTTTAAATGAACTGAAACAATTGGGGATTTGTTCACTCCAAGATGTATATGATCAAATCCCAAATATTTCCAAAACATTACTTCTTCTAGACATCAAAGGTTCCGATTTTAGAATCGCTTCGGCACTTGTCAATTTTTATAAAACTAGACCAACACGTAATGTCATTTTTTGTAGTTTTAATCGAAAGTTAATCCATAATCTCCCTATGGAATTTCAAAAAGGATCCACCTTCGAAACAACATTTATTAATGACGAGTATGACATGTTAACGAGGGGTCTCACAGCGGTAGTCCTACATTGGACATGTTTAGATCATCACTTCATATCTTACTGTAAAATGAAAGATATCAAGGTGTACACATATACACACAAAGAGGACAAAGAACTAGAATATATGTATAGGTTCAATGTCGATGCAATTATAACAAATGGATTTTAGAACTTCTTCATAGCGTTTCTACCCATATTTTGACCCGCTGGGGACAGGAACATGGCAGCTGCACCAATCACGAGTACACATACACATATGACACAGGCGATAATGAGATATTTGAGGGGTCCAGCAACAGCATCACCAATAGAATCAACAATATCGGCAACACCCTTGTTCTCAGTTTTCTGGGTAGCGTCCGTCGCCGCAGCAAGTTTGTTGAGAGTTTCGTTATCAGCGATGTTTTGAGTGAGAGACTCGGTAATCGCTTCAGCCATCAAAGTGGCTACGACATTCTGTGAAAAATCAATTTTACCGTTACAATTTCTTACAGTCAAGTCACCTTCTTGTAAGTTAACCATCTCAGAAATTACTTCATTTAGGTTATTTGTCTCGAATGTATTTTCAACTACATTTTCAATTGCCATATTAACCTCCTGGTTCATATTTTGTTTATCACCAAATTGCAGGTTTCCTGCCTCTGTTGTTTTTTCCATAGCTGCAGCCGCTTGAGCAGTCATTTCAGTTGCTACGGTTGATTTTGCTTCATTTACCGTTTTTGGTGCCATTACTGCACTTGATTGTGATGTTGCGTCGATCATCTGCCCTATTTTAATATCACAATCTGGACCCATACCATCAACCGCAACCTTAATCTTCTGTATGTTATTCATAGCAGCAGAAAGAGATTGTTGGTTGTTTGTAATTGTAGTCATAATACTTTTGTTCAAAACGTCCATGTTGAAAGTTTGGTTCACAGTTTGACTGCCACCTCCACCCATGGTTTTTTATAATCACCTGAGAAAAAAATGTCAGTACAAATCAAGTAATGGATCTTAACAGAATGTTATTAATTTTTGCTATCTTTATTGTCATAATATGGATGTTGATGAGAGCTAGGACTGAGATGCTAGAAGTGAAAAAGAAGAAAACAATTGAAGCAGTTATGAAATTTACTTAAGTAAGGACTGCTTTATCTAAGAAGAACGTAAGTATATAACGTTCACCACCTTTTACGGGTAATGTCCCATGGTAATTTTTACCACCCGTGTACACAGCTAAATCCCCCTGTTGATAATCCAGGATAGGGAGATTTGGGTGAGAAGTTATGAAATTTTCACGGTTTGGAGTTTCCTCGTAAAATTTGTCATCCCAATTATCAATTTTGGTAGACTCCTTTGAATCAAAAACATATATTTCCCCACCTTCAAAATCCTTGGTATCGGATAACAGAAAACTCATAGTTAAATAACTGTCATCTGTGTGCATAGGGATATGCGTCCTCTCAGTTTTTTCGTACCTTCTCAAGAATACATAGTTGATCCTTTGGTCTGATGGTATCCAAGGTGTTGATTCAAGGATTGGTTTTAGTTTGTTAAGGTAAATCGGTTTACACTTTGCCCACAATTCTTCGTTAACACCGGATGTTGCTATGATGTCAATTTGAAGTTCGGGTTTTTCATCTACTTCATCATTTTTTGTCTCGAGATCATATTTTTTTGCTATCTCTATGAATTCTTCACATTCACGTTTAGAAAGAACAGATTTTTTTAGTAATCCAGTTTCATTTTTTGTTTCTACACGTTTACGTCTCATATAGAAAATTATAAAAACTACCAGGCAAATTATCAAGAACAATGTGAAGTTCATTTAAGATACCACCCGAAAAAAAATATACATTAAATAATATGGGCTACAACGTTGGGTCTGGTGCATGGCACAAGACATATAGTGCGCAAGGTGGTTGTCCGGGCCCTCAAGCTGGGACACGAGTTGGAAGAAAACGAAAGAAAAAATCAGGTCGTAGTTATCACCACTACTGTGTAGCTATAGAAATAGACGCAAACGGTAACGTCGTAGGACGTGATAACGAGGTAGGGTATAATAGTTCTAGAGGAGGTCACCACCCATGTAAAGGGTTGGGTAAGTCAACATTCTTGGGTGGTGGGACTGAATCACATGGTCACTGGGTTGATTATACTGGTAAAGCGGCTAACTTCTATGGTGCCGAGTTTGCTTTTAAATGTGAAGTACCAAATTATAAAGTGACCGCAGCAAATCTTAAATACTGGTCGGGTTCCGACCATATGAATGGATCCAGTGGTGCGGGTGCGAAACAAAGTGGGACTCGTAAAACTCTCTGGGAGCAACTTGTAATGGGTGTTGATGTGCCAGGTGTTCAAGGAGATGCATTCTGTAAAAAGGTGGAAAATCTACCCGCGGTGATTCACAATAATGGTACTACATGTTATAATAAAATTGATGCTACACTTCAAGCAACCAATCGAAAATTATACTGTGCACAAAACGAAACCGATGAAAGATGTGCGTGTAGAAACATATCTCATTACGGTACGCAGAAGTGTATAGATGAAAAATCCACCCTCCCGGGGTGCAATGAAGTAAAGGCTGGTTTTGATAAATATCCCGCGAAAGCTGTTACAGAATTTAATGTTAAAACTTTTACACCAACTTGTTTTGCACAAGGTATATGTTCACGAGATGGACAATTTTTACCAGATAATCAACCGGATGTTTGTTCTCAAACAATAGCTATATGTAAACAGGATGTTAACCTTTACGGTGATATCACGGGTGGTGCCGTGAACATCGATCAGAGTATGGGTTGTTCAGCAACGAGTACAAATACACCAAGTTCTGGGTCTGGGGAACCTAGTCCCGCTCAAGATGAAGTCGAGGCTGCTAGGGCTGCATTAGCACGAGGAGACCCTGGTGCCCAAGAACGACTTGATGCGGCTCGAGATGCTCTCGATGAGGGTGAATCACCCGTTTCCTTCACCGATTTTAGAACTAACCCTAGGTCGTACATCCCAAATAGTTTAGACGGTTTGAAGACGAATAGAAAACAACAACTTGGTGCGGGTGGTGTGGGTGGTGTATTTATGATGATGTGTTGTTGTTTGGTTGTGTTACTCCTCTTAAGTTCTGGGGGAGGTGGACCAGCTGCGAGACGATTCAGTCGTTAACTTTAAAATCTTTGTATATTTAAATGGGCTCCTGTGCAACTATTGAGCAACAGGCCATAACTGACTATGGGAAAGACTATTTGCAGCAACTGAAGTCAAGCCCAGAAAATATGTCTGCAGCCCTAAGTCAAATAGTTTCAAACAATTGTAAAGATCATTTTAATTATGATAGGATTGTTAGAGATTTTTGTGGTGATGTAGATAATTTACTAGTTGGTATTGGTGATGGTACCAAGACATGTCAGTCTATAGATACTAGTGGTGTTAAAACGGCGGAGTGGTGTATGTTAAAAGAGGATAGTTCGGATACGACTGTTAGAATGGGAACACAAAAAAGTGTTTGTAATAAAGCTGGATTAAAAGGTAAATACGACGACACTGCTGTTGAATATTGTAAAGCGTATCCAGAAGATAGCTGGTGTATGTGTTACAATGTACTTGATAAAACAAATGTTTGTGCGGCTAATTCGAAGGCCGCAGGATGTAACGTCCTAAAAAATGTTGAAGACAATAAAGAATTCTTCAAAGATGGGTACGAAATTTTGAAAGATAACCTTCACTGTAGACCTCGGGTATGTAATAGACCTAATTTAGCTTACGTACCAGAAGGTACCATGAATAGTTGTCAGTCAAGTTATAATTTTTGTGGTAAAGATATTGACATAAAAAATCAATCAAACAGTTCAATTGTTTTAGATTGTAATATGGGTATGACCGAAACACAGTTACCGGAATGGTGGGGTGAGGGTGGTGATGATTCATGGCTGACTATGAAAAAAAGAAGAAAACCACCATTTAATAAATGGCCTCTAACATTGACACCTATAACAGAATTTCCAGAAGAATTTGACTGGGAAGAAGACAATGTGAGATATCTGACATATGGATCATTTGGTTCAGTTGTCATGTGTTCATGTTGTATGTTTGCGCTTACTATGGTTATGCGAATGTCGAAAAAATAATATATACCTAATACATAATGAAACTCAATTTCAAAAAAAATAAGGTAACCTATGCACTAATTGCTGTAGTGGTAATCATTATTATTGGTTACTCTATTCATAGGGTTAAGGAACATTACGATTCACCAGGTCCTAGTGTGGGTCCAACCCCAGAAGATGTTGAAATAGACGAGGAAACAAAGAAGAAGGTTGAAGAAAAAGAAATATCACAAGGAGATTTGGATTTAGTATTCGAAATGTTAAATTCTACTTAAAGAGAAAATAATCCTTAAACGTATGTGGTGTTGGTGGTGTTGTCATCCTTTCGAGGGTACACCCCTAAATATGCCTGTAAAGTATGACGATCGTCGAAAAACATTTAATACAACTGGCAACTTTTGTTCTTGGAGTTGTATGAAAACGTATGCGCTAGACAAATATGGGTGTGGCAAGGGTAGTATGATAACTTCAAATATGGTCATGATGAGACGAAGAATGTATGAAAAACAGGCATTGGATCGGGTTGTCCCTGCTCCATGGAGATATAAACTAAAGGTGTTTGGTGGAGACATGACAATAGAAGAATTTAGAAGTAATCAAACAGTTGACAAAAATGACCCTAAACCAGTGAATGCGAAAATAGTAGTCGATAATGTTATACCCTTCGTTTCAAACACAAGGAAAATGGATGAAATCAAGAATTCTACTTCTAATAACAATTCGCTAAAGCTAAAGAGGACTAAACCACTAAAAAGAAATCATAATAATTTAGAATCAGCATTGGGACTTATTATTACTCCCAAATCCTAAGTTTCTTTTTTGTTTAGCCGTTGGTATTGAAGGTGGTAAATTTTCAGTTTTTTTACTATGAACCCACTGTTCACCGTCGTGTGCGACCCAACATATATCATACCTCTCCATCGTCTTTCTACACAAGACACAAGGTAATGATATACCGTCACCGTACACAGTTTTTCGACCTATTATCAAATGACCATATTTTCTATGTACCCAATCAGAGAAATGATGAGGTTTGTGTCCCTTTCTAAGACATTCTCTATATAATTGTCGAATGAGTTGTCGTTCTGCACACATGTGATTCGTACTTTCTATGGAAGGTCCTCTTGACATTGAACCTATCACCGTACAATACTTCATACTTGGCAATTCAAACAAGTTGCTCCGTCGTATACAAAATCACAATCTGGACACTCACTTAGGACTTTAATCTTCTTTTTGGGTACAAGTCCTTTAGCAAAACGATCGAGTTCCTTCACTGTATATATTCCGTACTGAATCATAACATCCAGAGACGGAAATCTCATTCTAAAATAATTACGTGTCGTTTTTTTATATTACTTATCGGCGCTAAGGCATGGGAGGCACTTAGCCATGGCTTTTTGCGCTTTCATCATATTAGCGAAACCATCAACCATGGGAGGGACCATAGTCTTAAGAACAACTTCAAATTCACTGTCCTTCTCACCGTCATCAATCTGTTCAATGAGGTGGTTGAGTACACCAATGACGAGCTTCTTCTTCTGGGGTCCAGGGAGTTTCTTAAACTTGACAGACTCCATCATGAGGCGACCCAACACAGGGGGAATATCCTCCTTCTGAAACCCGTCATCCAGGTATTCAGCCTTTAGATCCTCAACTGTCCTGACGAGGCTTTGAGCATCAATCTTTCCCGCAAATTTTTGTAAAATAATATCCATATACTATAACTGAGAATGAATTTGAACGACATTATCGCGAGTGTCGCGATTGGTTTGGGTTTTGTTCAAATGTACGATAAACTTCAAAAGTCTGAAGAAGTTGGTGAAGAATCTAGAGATATTCTTATAATGGGTGTTACGACAACCGCTCTATGGTTAACGTACCAGTATAGGAAGTTCGGTCTTAACATGCTGACTATAAATACATCCGTTGCACTAGCTGTACAAATATATGTACTTAATCGTATCGTAAAAAATAAAATGATTTGGTTTAAAGGATAAAATAGTATGTTATCAAGAAATGAGCACTCTCATTCTTGCGTCCGTTAACAAGCCAGTTGTCAAAACCAATAAGATTTCTAAGAAGGCCTCGTCCACTTTCAAGTCTCCTATGCTCACACCTATTGAACGCCCTAACGATTTCCTTGCGGTCGCTGAGCGTGTAAATGGGCGTGCTGCTATGATTGGTTTCACCTCCGCTCTCGTAGATGATATCATGACTGGTAACTCCATCAGTACTCAGTTCAGTGAGAACATCGGTCTCTCTGTCGCTGTTGCCAGTTTGGCGTTTCTCGGAACAGCGGCGAATCCTAAGGATGAGGGCTATGTTCAGGGTTTTTGGAAGCCTGAGACAGAGCTTGTGAATGGTCGTCTAGCAATGGTTGGTATCGCATCTCTTCTTCTAACCGAATCTCTTCACCCCCACGTTCCACTTTTTTAGAGTGGTTTAAAGATACGAATCTTTTAGAATCTATAAAATGAGCACTCTCATTTGTTCGTCGATTAAGCCATCCTATCGTGTGCATCGTCAGACCACTAAGCGTCGTGCACGTGTTACACCGATTACACGCTCCTCTCCCGTCGAAGAACAGCCCGTTCAGAATATTATAATCGAGTATGAGGAGAAGCCCACTCCAATCCCCCAATATCGATTCGCCGAGGTTCTCAATGGTCGCGCTGCTATGCAGGGTTTCCTTTGGGGTTCTATGAACTGGGCGATGACTGGTGATAATATTATTCAACAGGTTGAGGATCCAGTGTATGCGATGGCTGCGACTGGTGTCGTCACCACATTGGCACTCGCATCGGTGTTTACTGCTGAAGATTTCACCATCGAGAAGATTGGAGCATTTACCCCTGAAGCCGAGCTCAAGAATGGTAGGTTGGCAATGCTCGGATTCACAACTCTATTGGGATTGAGTGCCATGTAACTCAAAAATTCAATCATATTAACTTTTTCTTCCATTGAAAATGTTCCTGCCCTAGGTAACACGTAGGACAAGAACATCATGAGAATGTATGTGTTTATAGCAATCGCTTTCATTTAAGCGACCTTGGCCTTAATTGGTCGCAACATAAATAATCCACCCAAAAACGCGAGGAGGAAGATTACAAGGCTTACGGCACTGTAAGCCATTTTGGATTGGTCCTTCTTAGCACTATCACAAGTCCTGGCCCAGTTGAGTGCGGCGGAGCTACCGACGACACCCATGATACCGAAGAGGAGAACAATAATACCACTGAGCTTGCTACCGGCGGTCTTAGCCAATAGAAGTGTGCATGGGACTGTAAGGGCGATAGTGAGAGTGTACGATAAGAAGTTCTTGAGGTTCTCTTGGGTGGACTTACCCTCCTGTTCTGGGCATTTATTGAACATATCAATACCTAGGGCGGCAATGACCAGATAAAGGAATCCAAACATGAGGACCAGACCAATTTGACCATAGTTAATGGTGATACCAACTTCTTTAGCGGCGGTATTAGAAACAGCTACACCGACCTTACTAGTTTGAAGAGCAGTACCGGCAGCACCCATCCTGGCACCCATGGCACCACCTGCGGCGCCCATACCTGCTCGGGCGGCAGCCATACCACCACCGGCCTTCCCCGCCATAGCACTTAATGCAGCCATTTTAGACATTTTTATAATTACCTGAGATTTTATTTAAAGACGTAATTGATGTAAAGTATATGAAGCTCCCTGAAGTTCTGTTTGTTAAACATTGTCCAAATCTAGCACCTGAAAGAAAAATATTCCTAGAGCCATACTTGAAAGATCGTGTACCTATCAAAGATATTAGATGGTTTGAAGATTACAATCATGATCACCCATTTGTTGAATGGTTAAATGTGACTCATGAACTTCCATATGGGATGAAGCTTACAAGTAATTTGGTAAAAACGCTTATGATGTATCAACAAATGATAGATGAAAATATCGAGTCAGCTTTATTTATGGACGATGATGTTGTATTTCATAAGGATTGGTTAGAATATTTTGAAAGTATTTCTGATGACATTAACAGTATTGGATTTCTAAATATGGGGGTCTCTTTCATGTATAATTTTAAACCTCAAATGGGTAAAGTGTATTCTATACCTAATAATGGTGGATGTGAGTGTTCTTGGGTCACACTAGACTTTGCTAAATATTTTATGAAGAATTTAAATATGAAACATGCATTGGATATTATTTGGTATGGAGTATTACATTCATTAGGACATCCACTTTTATATCTCCCTGTCTGTCATCAAACATCAACAATTAAGAATAGTTCTACTTTAGAGCATGAGACACGAAGTTGTGGCAATTGGATAGAATATGTAAAAGGATACAAAGATTCTGAAAAAGTTCAACTAAATGAACTTTTAATAAAGTTTGGAGAATCGAGGGAAAGGAAAAAGAAATTGGAAGATAAATTCTTCGAAATATATGGCAAGTACGTTGATATAAAAAGTGTTAAATATATCAATGGTGATACACGAGACCATAGTTTAAATATTTTGGATTTTTAATTGAATATCATATGAACGTCTGAGCGTCCATAGACACCGGCACTATACCCAAATGTTGACAAGCTACACATGTCTTTATTACCCGCGGATACATATAAACTTTTACACTTGGATAATAAAAACCAATCTAGATAACATGCATAATTTATTTCTTTTGGTATGTTGTGATTTTTTAGGATATCACATTCATATGTGAAAGCGATATCATGATCTAATGTAACGATTTTATCTGGATATTTGGTTTTGAGTACATTTTTCAATTCTTTACTGTCACTTGCTAAAAAAAACTTTTTGTCACTTTGTTTAATAATATCTTCAAATTTTTCAAGTGCACTATCAGATGCAAAATAGGGTTTGTTTATATTACCATTTTCATCCACACCATGATGACCTATACTTGCCGCATCCTTTGAATACGCACCACGTCTAATATGAATTCCTTGAGTCAATCCATGGTCATATTTTTCGATCAATTGTTTCAATTCTTCATTTGGTTTTACTATATCTTGTAAATTTGAATGAATAGTATTATAGGTAAATGAATTAATTGCAATTCGTTTTTCATATGCTTCTTCATCCTCATTATCTGTAAATTCTAAACCATGAAAATCTATACATTTAACGACGTCTAATAACTTTTTATGAACCCGTGGTTTATCAGTTTTATATACATAATCAGATAGAGATAGGGATATATTTCCCCATCCCGCAGAAGTTGTCAAGTAAAACGTCATTATTAATCATTACATAAACATCTTTAACCTTTTATCATATCCTCGATTAGAGAGTGAATATCATATTGTCTCGTCCAGCCAAGTTTTTCAATTTTAGATGGGTCCCCTACGAGTAAACCCGTAGTGTATGGTCTATAGAACTCTTTTGATACTTTTATGGCAACTTCTCCATTAATGGTTCCAATTTCATTTTCTTTTTCACCCGACCATACAATTTCATTACCCATACTTTTTGCAGCTTTTTCAATAAAGTTTCTCACAGAGTAACTTGTACCCGTTGAGATCACATAATCATCCGCTTTGTCTTGTTGTAGTGCAACCCACATTGCTTTTACGTAATCTTTAGCATGTCCCCAGTCTCTTCTAGATTCTAAGTTTCCAATTGAAAAGCATTTACCAGATTTAAGACCCTTTATGATTTTTTGTGTTACAAATTTGTCACTACGACGAGGGGATTCATGATTAAACATTATACCTGAAGATGCATATAATCCATACATTTCTCGGTAGTTCTTAATTAAATAATGAGCAGCTAATTTTGAAACACCGTATAGAGATTTAGGGTTGAATAGTGTACTTTCATTTTGTGGATTTTCGGGTGTATCCCCAAACATTTCAGAAGATGACGGTTGAAATATTTTACATTTGTTTTGCATACCGAGTTGTCTCACAGTTTCGAGAATATTTAGAATACTGAGAGTATTTACTTCGAATGTAAATTTAGGACAGTCAAAAGAAGTACCAGCATGACTTTGCGCTGCGAGATTATAAACCTCAATTTTATCAAAATCTTGACAATCTGATAGAATTTTAAATATACTTGACTGATCTAAAACATCCCCTTCATACAAAGCAACTTCACCCAAATGTGGTCGTAAATTACTAATCTCAATGGGGTATGTACTTCTACGAACTAGACATTTAACATGGTAGTCCTTTTCTAGAAGAAGTTCACACAGGTAAGAACCACCTTGTCCAGTTGCACCTGTGACAACTGCTACAGGACGCATTTAAAGAATAGAATGATTTTATCTTTAAATGCGTATTGAAGTATCGAAAGGTGAACTCATAGATAAGATCACGATTCTCGAAATTAAAGATGATCGCGTGAAGGATGAAGAAAAGCTCAAGAATATCCGTCACGAATTGGATGTACTTCTCAAATATGAATTTGAAACACCACTGAAGGAACGTTTAAAGGTTGTAAATAACGCACTTTGGGACTTTGAGGATGGCATTAGGAAACTAGAAGATGAGGGTGACTTCGGTGAAAAATTTATAAAGTTGGCTAGGAACATTTATAAATTCAACGATGAACGGGCGAGGATTAAAAAGTTAATAAACGTAGAACAGGGATCTGATATTGTAGAGGAGAAGAGTTATTAAATAAATGTCCATACTTCATCACTAAAAACTGTTTTAACTGTACGTGGTCCATAGTACTTATGAGCAACATCCAAATGAAAGAAATTCTTCTTCGGGTTGCCAATGTTCATAAGTTCAATCATCCAGTTGTACGAGCTATTCATACAATGCACTTCATCGGCATTTTCAATAACACCCAAATATTCAAAGATATTAGGTCGTTCACACTGAAAAAACTCTTGATTCTTGTCAGTCAGTTTAGAGTGTGGTTTATATACAAATTTATCAGTTTTTATGTCAATAACCCTGTCTCTAGCTGGGTCGTCATGAACAAAAATATAATTCTCCTTGTCAATTTTGAATTCTTTTGACTTATCTCGATCAACCTTAAACTTTGAATACATATACTTGGGATTGACACCTGCTTGAATATATACACCATGTGCCCAATTAGTCATAACACTGCCTTGCCCCTGTGTCATGAATTTCCAACCATTATCATCAATCCCATATGTCGCAAGTGGGATTACATCACCCTTTACCTTCGACCATATTTCTGGAGCATTAGTATTATCTACGAGAATAAGTTCTACTTTATCCGCAATATCCCTATACATGAATCGAACACTTTCTTCATGACACCGTTTTACAAAAATTGCAACGTTATCTGTTTCTGCAAAATGTCTGACCATTCCATTCAACATTATTTGGTCCCCAAGACCAAGATGATGCACTATAGTTTTCACCATTTAGTTTTAATGGTGTCAAAAACTTTAACCATCATATCTTTAGTGACAAATTGACTATTTCCAATGTATACTCCTCCATAGTTTAATTTATTTGCATTTGGTACACTGACTGAATCTTTCCACCTTTTTAGGAATGGATGTAAAAGAAGATTACCAGATACTATGGGACGATGTTCAATACCAAGTTCATCAAATATAGATTTCAGTTTTTCACGATCTTCTGGTTTTTTACAAACAAATGGGAATGAATAACTACTATTACCTGGATCGTTATACGGAATGTAAAATAACTTTGGATCTAGATTATTAACAAAATAATCAAAATTATCACGTCTTAATTTTATATTCTCATCTAGTCTTTTTAGTTGCTCAAGTCCAATAACCGCATTAAGTTCTGTATTTCTAAAATTGTACCCATCTGTGAGAAACAGAAATGCTGGATCTATATCCGGGTGGTTTTCGATAGCCTCCTTATACAGATGCGGTGACAAAAGACGAGCCATACCATGACTTCTCTTAATTTTCATAAGTTCGTAAAGATCCTCATTGTCTGTGCATATCATACCACCTTCAATTGTGGTCATATGATGTCCGTAATAAAAACTGAATGTAGCTCCTAAACCTGTACTCCCACGTTTCATACCATTATGTGCTTTTACTCCGTGAGATTCACAGATATCTTCAAGAAAAATGGCATTGGGATATTTTTTCTTAAGTTGTTCAACCGGTGAATTTAAACCAAGTAAATGGGTGATAAATACAATTCGAACATCCTCTTCGGGTAAAGTATCCATATCAAAGCTGTATGTTTCTAAATCCACGTCACAAAAAACTGGTTCTAGACCTAATTGAAACACTGGTGCAACGTTAGTTACCCATGTACACGCGGGTACAAGAACTTTTGATCCATTTGGGATTTGATATTTTTCTTTTATAGACGCCAAAAGTAAAAAGTTTGCACCACTACCAGATGTAACAAACAAAGAGTGTTTACAACCAAGCCATTTACTCCACGCGTCTTCAAATTCTTTTACCTTTGGACCACATGTATATCTATCAGACGTTGAAATGAAGTTAATGAGAGCCTGTTTATCAGACTCTGTAATAGCAGATTGCATCAAAGGCCACCACATTTATATGTAGGGTTAAGATTCTTTTAAGTGCTTAAAAACATAGCGTATAATACAAATAATGAAGTTGTCATACGCTATCACAGCCTGTAATGAGTCAAAGGAATTGTATGCTCTCATCTCCTTTTTAAAAAGTGTCAAAGATCCCGAAGATGAAATTAATATTCTTCTCGACACACTTCATACAACTGAAACTATGAGATCTGTTCTTGGACATTTCAAGGATGATATTGTACTTAATGAGCGCGATTTCTGTGGGAACTTTTCAGATCATCGTAATTTTCATCTAAAGAAATGTACGGGTGATTACATTTTTGTAGTTGATGCAGATGAAATGCCAAAGGAGAAACTTATTGTGGGACTGAAAAGTGCTATCAAGGAAAGTGGAGCGGATATGATTGCGATTCCCCGTGTGAACATTCACCCAGGTTTTACTATTGAATGGTTGAATAAATACAAGTTCAACGTAAATGAGATGGATTGGATCAATTGGCCAGATTATCAAGGTCGTATATTTAAGAACGATCCCGAAAAAATCTACTATGGGAATAAGTTGCACGAGAATGTTTTAGGTCTTGAAAACCCTGTCTCACTTCAAGCTGACCCGACACTGGCTCTATGGCATATCAAGTCTGTTCATAAACAGGATAACCGTTGGGACACCTCTGGTGATTACAAATCTCCCGATGGTAAAGACTTTTATGATAGCTTAATCTAATTCTAAAAACTTTTTAATATCTTCTCTCGTTTTCTTTTGACGCCATCCAAGTGATTTCAGTTTATCTGCACATATGAAATATCTTTTATCATTGAACGGTCTATCTTCAACATATGTGATCCATTTATCATACTCAGTGGTTCCTAGGATTGTTTCTATGATAAGGTGTGTGACTTCAATTACTGTGAGTTCATCATCAGATGCGATGTTATAAATATCCCCCGCTGTACCCCTTTTCCATACGGTTTCAACGGCATCCACGACGTCTTCAACGTGCATGAATGCCCGTTTAATGTTTGCACAATTTTTCCCATGAATCGTACATTTTTTACCATCTTTTAAAAGTCTCTTGAACTTTGGTATAAGTTTTTCTGGATACTGATTGGGTCCGTATACATTATTACACCTAATAATCTTGATATTCATTCCAAATGACTCAATATATGAACGAACAATCATCTCAGCTGCAGCCTTTGATGCAGAGTAGGGGTTGGTGGGTCTAAGCACACCTTCTGCTTCTGTAAATGGTACATCAGTTTTAGACTCACCATATACTTCATCTGTACTGAAATGTATAAATTCTACATTTGGGATATGACGTCTACACGCTTCAATGAGTACATGTGTAGCGTGTGTATTATCCATAGTGAATGAAAGAGCGTTTTCAAATGAATTATCTACATGGCTTTGGGCTGCAAAATGAAACACAGCATCAAATGAATATTTTTGGATAAGATGCTCTACAAGCTCTTTATTTCCTACATTTCCTTTTATAAACGTAGCAACACCTGGATTTACATTTTCAACATTTGAGCAGTAATCGAGTTTGTCTATATTTATAAAAGTTGTATCTGGATATCTTTGTTTCATAATATTTAAAAAGTTAGATGCAATAAATCCACAACCACCGGTTACTAATACATTATTGAACATCTTTACACCTTTAACTTAAGGTCGGCAAATCTTTTAAGCAAATTACACACATGATCAACATCTTCAATAGTCATACCATGATGGGCACCCAATAAAAACCCATCTTTCATGATACGATCAGCATTTTCAAAATCATCTAAATATTCCCTAAACGCTGGGTGTCTAGTAATATTACCAGCAAATGTAACCCGTGTCTGTACATCATTCTCCTCCATAAAGTTTACGAGTTCGAGACGGTCTGGGCATTGAAGAGGTATAGCGAGCCAATTAGGGCTTCGAGAATCATCTGGAAGAGTGTAATATGGGTGGTCAGCTAAATTTTTAATGTATCGTTCTACATTTTCTCTACGCTGTTTAAGAAATCCATCTAATTTGTCGAGTTGGACAATACCAAACGCTGCGTTCATTTCACACGCCTTCATATGGTATCCTGCTACACCGTAAAGAAATTTCCAGTCATATGGAATACCATCTACGGAGTGATTGAAGCGTTCACTAGGCTCTTCAATATTGTCTCCTATACGACCCCAATCACGAAACATTATAGCTCTCTTAAGATGCTCATCGTCGTTGAACATTACCATACCCCCGACACCCCCAGCTGTAATAACATGACTAGCGTAAAAACTTGTAGTGCTGAGATCGGTAATTTCTGTATGTGTGATAGTATCAGCTGAATCTTCGAAAAGAATAACATCGGGGAATGCTTCACGAATAGCTTTCCAATCTGGTACATTACCTATAAGATTTGGGAGAATAATACACTTTGTATCTGGAGTAACGACCTTTTGAAGTTGTTCAACCGTTGGGACATAAGAGTCTATTCCCACATCACAAAATACAGGATTTAAACCGAGTTGCATGAGAGGTGCTACAGTTGTAGAAAACCCACACGCAGGTGTAACGATTTCAGATCCCTTGGGTAGATTGAGAGCACACATACCTAGTAAAATTGCACTACTTCCAGAATTTACAAAAAGTCCGTGTTTTTTACCAAATAAGTCCGCGACACGTTTTTCAAATTCTATGGTACGCTTACCAAAACCTGCGAGCCACCCATCACGGAGGCATTCTTCTACAGCTTTGATTTCTTCCTCACCATAAGATTCGAATTTATTAGGAGCATACCATATCTTCTTCGGCATTTAGTTAAAGATAATTTAATTCTTTAAATCAAATGACGCATGTGTTAATCACTGGGGCTCGGGGTTTTGTTGGAGCGTCTATGATTGAACATTTTCTAGAGCATACAGATTATGTCATGTATTATACTAAAAGACCACCAAAAGATGATGATAGACTGAATAGTATAGAGACCAAGTCACGAGTCTTTGAATGGAATGGTGAGGATATAGATATTATACTACACGCGGCAGGTAATCCAAGTTCTATAGCATGTATTGAAAATCCAATGTGTGCGATAGAAGATAATATATCTGAAACTTTTAAAACTTTAGAAATTGCGAGAAAGTATAAAGTAAAACATTTCATATACTTTAGTTCTGTAGAAGTTTATGGAAAGTCTGGTAAATGTTTTGAAGATGATATATGTAATGCACAAAATATGTATGCAGCAACAAAACATAGTGGAGAGCAAATGTGTAAAGCATATCAATCGAGTTATGGTGTTCCGTGTTCGATAGTGAGATTAAACAATACATTCGGTCATTTCTGTCAAAAAGAAAGATTCCCGATGATTGCTATTAGAAAACTATTGAACGGGGAGAAGTTCACAATTTATACACATGATGATCAAGTAGTTGGTCGAAGATGGACATCTATATATGATGTAGCTGAAATGGTAAGTTTTATACTCGAGCAACCACCGGGTAGAATATATAACACAACGGGTGACTTTATGACGAATCTACAATTTTTAGAGTGTATAGCCAAAGCTATGGATAAGGGTGGGTTTGATTTTGAATTAGTAGAAGAGAATATACGTGGTAGAATAGGTAATCAGGATGCACCACCCGACTTCATTCGTTCTTTGGGATGGAAATCATCTAAATCTTTTGAAGAAAGGATTAAGGAGTTTGTTAGTTCCACCCTAGCTTCTTCTTAGGAGGGACTGGTACAACCATATCCTTTTCAAAGTCAATATAGGGAGTCATATTTTCAAGTGAATTTCCAAACTCCAATTTAGGATAAATCTTTTGCGTCTCTGGTATGGGAATATCTTGTAAAGTTTTCACACCATAGGCTTCCGCGATTTTTACAAAATCCACTTCATCCCCAAATACATCACTTTTGGAAGTCGCAATGTATTTGGAGTCAAAGTAACTATCTTGAAACTGTTTAATGATACCATAGCCACTATTGTTTAGAATAATGATTTCGATGGGTAGGTGATACTTCTCGACAGTTAGGAGTTCTTGGATATTCATCTGAAACCCACCATCACCATCGATACAGTAAACCTTCTTACCTGATCCAATCGCTGCACCTATCGCACACGGGAGAGCGAAGCCCATAGAAGAGTTTCCAAAGTTTGTGAAAAGCTTTTGACCGTCCTTGAGTTTGGCAGATTGCATCGTCCATACCAAGTTCCCACCTTGATCGGGGATAACAATACAGTCATCTGGGAGTTCCTCGAAAAAACCGTCTAGGTAATCATAGACGACCGAATCACCTTCACGGGATTTTTCTTGGCTGTACTTACGCTTCCATTCATAAATCTTTTCGAGCCATATTTCATATTTTTTACAACGGTTTTCACTCCAACCAGATCCATCACCTAGGGGTACACCGACGATAACACTATCGAAGAAGTTCTTGGCGTCGCTCACTATACCGAGATCAATAGGTACATCCTTTTCAGGCATCTTATTAATTTCGTGAATATCTACGTCTACCATAATTTTCTTTGAATGTACAGAGAACATGGGTCCACTCCCACCAATTTGGCGACTGTCGAGGCGACTTCCAATGGATATAATGAGGTCTGCATTTTGTATAGCGTAGTTTGCAACCCTGTCACCATAAACACCTGGAGACCCTATACGAAGAGGGTGATCGGTTCCACATATATCAAATGCACCCCAAGAAACAAGAAACGGTATTTTTGTCTTTTCGGCAAATTCTATAGCCTCTTTCTCTGCCCCCGCAAGCTTTACACCGTGACCAAATATGATAACTGGTCGTTGACTGTTGTGAATATATTCTGATATGTCGTATTGTGGGGTGACTCGCCGACTGTGTGTCACGAGGTTAATGTTCACATCTTCGATCGTGGTCATTTGAAGATTCACTGGTAAATCCATGAGAACTGGTCCATAACGAGGAGTCTTGAGTTCTGTTAGTAACTCACTAAGAACACCTTCAAGTTGCCCAAGTTCTGGTACGTGTAGGGACTTCTTCGTAACATCCTCAAACATCTTAGCTACAGGCATTTCTTGAAACCCTGTTTGTCTAGGTTTAGATACAAAATTTGATAGATCCTCCTTTGTATTTACCTGACCACTAATGAAGAAGGCGGGGATCGAATCATACCAACATCCACATACACCGTTAAGAAGGTTTTGGACACCTGGACCACTCGTGACAACTACACCTGCAGTCTTACCTGAAGATCTGTAATACCCCTCCGCTGCCATTGCGGCTGACTGTTCATGCTGAAAGCAGTAATATTTAACCTTAGGATTTCTAGCAATTGCGTTTATAAATGGGACGATAGCTCCACCGGTTATTACAAAATACGTATCTATACCATTGAGGTAAAGTGTTTCTATGATGTAATCACAGGTGTTCATATTTATGATATGGAGCTAAAACTTTAATCATATTTCCACGAACTTCCAGACATTCCCAATAATTTTTCAAGTTCTTCTTCTTTCATATTATAACTGTGCTCGTTATCAGGAAACTTTTGTAAATGAACTTCATTTGCATATTCATTTATGGCGTTATGAAACATCTGTTCACCATTTATGTATTGCTTGATAAACTTTGGTTTAAAATCCCAAAATAAACCAAGAATATCATGGACAATGACGAGTTGTCCATCTATACACGAACCAGCCCCAATACCATAAACGGGTATCTTAAGTTCATTTTTCACAATTTTAGATACTTCTTTGGGAACAGCTTCAAGGAGTAAAAGTGAAGCGCCATTATCTTCAACTTCTCTCGCCTGTGTTACAAGTTTATCAACTTCATCGACAGTTTTAGCTTGTATCCTATATCCACCCATTCTAGCTTGTGTCTGTGGTGTAAGACCAAGATGAGACATGACTACGGTACCAGAGTCTGCAATCGCTTTGATTCTATCTGGGAAATGACCTTCAAGTTTAACTGCATCCATACCCTCCTGTAAAAATTTACCAGCATTCTCAATTGCTACTTGGTTAGATGGTTGATAAGACATGTATGGCATATCACCAATCAAAAACTGATTCTGAGAACCCTTTTTAACCGACCGACAATGTGTAAGCATCATATCCATAGTAACTTCATTAAGATTCTTAATACCATGAACAGTTGAACCAGCTGTATCTCCAACTATAATAAAATCAACATTACAGTTATTGATTATTCTAGACGTTGGATAATCATATGACGTTATACCAACACTTCGAACATTGTTTAGTTTATTTTTGAATAGATTTAGGATGGTTCGTTTCATATTATTCAAACGGGTTGTATAATCTTTAAGTTAAAGATATTTGGATTTTATAATATAATGATATCCGTAGTGTCTGTGCACGACAAAAAGTACGAACCTCTAGCTGAATGGACACTTCATAAGAATAAGAAAGAATATTGTAAAAAACATGGGTATATACTTGAATATGCCGACGACGGTGGTGAAAAGGTTTGTGGTAAGCCTGTTATGCTTCCACCGGCACCTGATACACATATCCCAATTGGATGGGGTAAAATCTTTCTTATGAAAGATGTGTTTAGGCGACACCCAGGTGTTGAATGGATTTTTAGTACTGATTGTGACGTTATGATTACGAATATGGACACAAAAATTGAAGACATTATAAAAGAGCATGCGGGTCCAAACACACATGTCATGATTCCAGCTGATTGTAATGGTATCAACTGTGGTAATATGCTTGTAAGGAATTCTCCAATAGGAAAGGCATTCTTAAACACTGTAATTTCGGGTATGCCACTTTATAGAAATTGGTACATGGTAGAGAATCAACTTATACAGGATCTAGCTATAGGTTC
>Ga0181405_1000004_pt1 | contig 70395 bp, 99 predicted proteins | sample 28SPOviralmetaG_FD_130134 | JGI IMG/M metagenome (GOLD analysis project Ga0181405, IMG submission 130134) | Marine viral communities from the oligotrophic San Pedro Time Series (SPOT) site, San Pedro Channel, CA, USA - 28 SPOT_SRF_2011-11-29 | ecosystem: Environmental > Aquatic > Marine > Strait...
CAACCACAACAAACTCAACAACAGCAACAAAGACAACCACAACAAAGACAACCACAACAAAGACAACCACAACAAAGACAACCACAACAAAATGTTAAATTACCCGATAGTCGATTAACTCCCCAAGAAAGAGCAGAACAAAATAAACAAAGAAATTTGAGAAATCAAACTCCTTTACCTAAAGTAGACACTCAACTAAGTAGGGAAGAAATGCAAGAAAGAAACAGGCAAAGAAATTTGAGACAACAAGTATCACTACCAGAAAAAGAACAACCCCCTAAAGAAACAAAAACAGTTGCTTTACCACAAAAACCACAAAAAACACAACAACAACAACTACTAGAACAAATGCGAGAATCAGTTCCTTTGCCCAAACAAACAAGCCAACAACCGACCCAACAACAAATATCAAGACCATTAGAACAAGAAACAGTACCTTTACCGAAAAATTTATCACCGAAAGTTAAACAAAAACTTCAAAGGAATGAAGTCAAACAAGTTCCACTACCAAAGACACCAGAAAAAGAAGAACTATCACCGGAAGTTAGACAACAACTTCAAAGAAAAGTTGGTCAAGTAGCAAATCCACCTGTTGATGGTTCTCCACTAAGTAGAACAGAACAATTTGGTTTGAGTCTCAGTGAAAAAGCAAGAAAAAGAAGAGAAGCCGAAATAGCAAGACTAAAAGGCGGAATAAACCAAAGACAACAGCAAAGACAATCGAATATCCGAGAAAGACCAAGCAGAATAAGTTCGGGTGGTTTGTGATGGACAACTTAGTTACTTTAACTCAAATAAAAGAATTTAAAAAGTTCTTAGAAATAGAAAAAGAAAGACAATTAGCAACGCAAGAACTTTCTGAAATTTTAGGAATAGATATATCTTTAAGCGATGCAGAAGTTATGCAGAATGCAGAAGAAAGATTTTCAAAAGCATATTCTAAAGCAATAAGAGCGGAGGTTAATTCATGGATGAAGTCAGCCTTCTCATAGATTTAGTTAGCAGTAATTGGTCGTCTTCTGCGACTACTTTACAGCAAGCCGGAACAATTACAGCAGACCATGTTGCTATTCCTAACTTTGTAGATGTAAGAACACTACAAAAGAATAAAGGTGTTAGATACGATTTAACTGCAAAAGATGTTATCATCTTCTTTGAAGATTCTCAAAACATAGAATACCCTACTACTAACTTTGATGTTAGAAATGAAACATATTCATTTACTATGCATATACGAACCATTCACGATGAAAGGGCTGGCACTGATGCCAACTTTGGTAGGGATAGGCTAAGGGCTTTATACTTGGTCGCTCGTCATGCACTTGAGCGTAGCCGAACAGGATATACAGCGAGTGATGGTTCTAAATTCAATCAAATATTCGTAGGTTCAAGAAGTGAAAGTAATGACCGTAGTAAGCGTTTATTCGGCTATAAATTAACAGTAGAAACAAAAAGATTCGCATTAACACTCCCTTAGTAAGTTTGTAAAGGAAAGGAGAGGATAACATGGCAGTAGAAAACAGCAGTATATTTTTAGGTAGCGGCGCAACGATGACTTTAGTTCCAGAATTGGACTTTTTCTTCAAAGCAGAAACAACGAGCACAACTCAAATACAACTCGTTCAAGCAGACTTAGCGCATGTCCAATTAGTTCCTAATCTTTATGTTGGTTGTACCTTAGATTGGTACGATAACGGTGTCTATACTTCTTCTCACACAATTACTGCGAATGACCATGATACCTTTACAATTACACCTGCTACGGGTGCGGCAGTTGTCACTGCTGATGATGAATTTGTTTTAAGAGCATATGGTTCACCTTGTCCTGCTCCCGATTCAGATAATGACGGAACAGGTAAAACAAGACTTCATGCTGACAATTGGTTAGGTTTGATTGAAACTGCTTCATTCCCAAATATTGAAGTTGAAATGAAACAACTAAATCTTTCTCTTGGTGGTACTCGAAACTTTACCCACCAATACAAAGGTATTGAAACTGCATCCGGTGGTAATCTTGCATTGGTTTGTAATCAAGTCACTTGGCTTTATTATGCTTTAGGCAAGTGTACCGAATTAAGTTTTGGTGGTGGAACTTCTGCTTCAAACCATCCAACCAATTATCACACAGGAACAGCCGCACATAAGTTGTATTTTCACGGAACCTCGAATACTTCTCATGTTGATGAAGGTCCGTTTATTTATCGTGTTGGACAGGCAAGTTATGGAGAAAACCATATTATTCCTCCTTTGCTTTTTACTGTTGATGATACCGTTGCTGATTTAGATTCTGCTACTTATCCGGTTGCGGCAACAGGCCAATACATTACATACAAGTTTGAAGAAACAAATGGCGCACATTTGCCATCATTTGCTCTTGAGTATTCATTAACAAAAGATGTAGCAAATAACTTCCAAACAGACGAAGATGCCGATGCAGAAGACATTAACTTTGTTCGTATAGCAAGAGGAAATCGGGTCAATACTTTGACAATGACCGCTAATGAAAATGAAGAAGTTAAAATGACTTTAGATTTGAATACAAGAGCAGTGACTCCTATTCCCCAAGCATTAGCAAGCCCAAGCACCGGCTATGAATCAAGAGGTGGACAAACTGCTAATTCTGGATTATTTAACTTTACAGCAGAACCAACACACTTAGAACCATTCTTCTTTTCGGATGGAACTATTAGCGTTTATGGACAACAATTCTTAAAGATTACAAACTTTACTTTAACAATCAACAACAATCTAATGGATAAGAGATTCATTGGTGCTGGTAATAAAAGCATCAAAGAAGGTATTCCTGCACAAAGAACTTATGAAATTGCTCTTACTGCTCTTGTGACAGATGATAAACTATTTACTGAATTACTAAACCAAGATGAAAATAACGATGCTACCCAATCTATTGATTTAGTATTTACAAAAGACAGTGGAGAATCATTTACTTTAGCCTTTGATGATTACTTTACGAGTGCTAACACTTGGACTGTTCCCGAAGATAAATCAGCAATTACAGTCGAAGCAACTCTTATGCCAAGAACTTTAACAAATTGCACTACTACAACTCATTGGGTATTACAGGGATGATTTAAATGGTTTCATATCACGAAAAATATCTTGCTAAAATTGCTAAGAAAAAGGCGGCTTCTAAGAAGAAACCCGCTAAGAAAGATACTCCAAAGGTGACTCCAAAAACGGAATCTAAATTAGAGTAATCATATTCCACCAACACCGTTTGTTTGTTTGTTGGTTTTGAAGGTGGATAATATGTTGAATAATAAAAAAATTATATCGGATAAGAGTGCGCTATTTGCACTTACAGAAGCGACGGAACACTTTGTTAAAGTGGCTCCTAATACAGAAGAATACCTTAAGGTTTGGGTAAAGGAACCCACTTGGCTTGAAGCCGAGAAAGCCTTAAATTCAGTTATGAAGATTGACCAAAGAACTCAATCTTTTGATATTGATTTGCAAGCCATGTATAGATACATGGTGGAAAATTTTATTGAAAAGACTGAACCATCACTTTCCACACTCGATATGCTGCGATTAAGTCCGTATGTCGGGAATCAGTTAAAAGAAATCCTGCCTAATCCAATGGCGATGATGCAGGAGGATGAAGAAAAAAACGAATAATTAGAGATGCTGTAAAGGGTAAAGAAGCAGACCCTAAAACAATATCTTTAATTACCGTTTATTCTTTATCTAAAGCCCTAGCCATAAGCCCTCTCGAAATATATAAAATGCCAGTATCATTAGTAAAAGACTTGTTATCGGTACACATTACTTTTGAAACATTAAAAGCAGAAGAAATGGATAAGATGCAAAAAGATATGGAGAGGAAGAGTCGTGCCAGATGAATTGACCGATGTTATTAATGACTTAAATTCTCTTCGTTCTGGTACAATAAAAGCAGGTATAGAGTTTAAAGGCTTTACTAAGAAAATTACAGAAGTAGCCGCCGGTACAGATGGCGCAAGTAAGGCTTGGACTACATTTAGTCGTTTAGTTTCAGGTACTCCTTTATGGAAGGTACAGAATCAATTAAGAGCATATCTTTCTATTTTAGCAGGTTTTGAAAATCGTTCCAAAGCCAACGCAAAGGCGATGGACAAAGAAGCACAGCAGACGATAGAAAAAATAAAAGGGTATAAAAAACTAAATAAAATTATGAGTGCTGTCACTAAAAATGAAAAAAATTTATTGACAATGCAAGGTGATAAAGCAGAACTAGAAGATAGATTATCCAAGCAACTCGACATTAATGCAAAGGCTAAAATAAAAACCATTGAATTACAACAAGAATTATCGGATTTAGAAGACCTATATAGTCAAAACGCTTTAAGTGCTATGACCTTAGCCATAGAAACAAATAAAATCAATAAAGCGATGAAGGCGCAAATACAGATAGCAAACGAAAGTGCGAAAGTTCATGATAATTTAGCATCAGTTATTGATGATGTTGAAGAAGCAAATATAGAAGCGTTAAAAAGCACAGCAGCATATCAACAAGTATTGTTAGCGACAGGAAGCGAAGAAAAGGCTATGGCTCGTTCTATTGGTTTCTTTAAACAAAGAAATAAATTAGTTCTCAAAGAAGAACAAACCTTAATAAAACAAGCAAAGTTAGCATATGCTTATGATAAAAATAGGATTAAAGAGGCAAAGAAATTATCAAAACTACAAGGAAAAGGAAGAATCGGTCAATTTTTTGCTGGAAGAAGTGAAAGAAAAAGTATGCGAAAAGACCAATCTTCTGCGCTTAAAACAGCAAAAAGAGATGCAGGTTCGGCCATTTACGGTGGAGTAAAAGAAAATCTCAAGAATGCTAAAATGTTATTAGCACCATTATTAGTTGTCACCAAATCGGCAAAGGCTATTTATTCTGCCGTTAATCCAATGTCTTCAGGTGCTAAAAAATTTAGAACCAAAATGTATAAAATAATCGAAAAATTACAACCTATATTCTCTTTAGTATTTAAGTATTTGATTATGGGAATGTTAGCAATAGCAGGTTTCTTTGTTATACTAATGTTTATGAAAAGATACTATGCAATATTACAAGAATTTGGAGTTATAGATGAAATTAAAGAATTAGGAAAGTTAGCATTTGATTTCATAAAAACTGGATGGAAAGCAATAAGCGCATTCATATCAGGTGACTATCAAAAAGCCCTTGACCATTTGACTGTGTTTGTTGATAAAGGAATTGTTCTTTTAATTAAAACGGGTAAAGTCTTAGCAAAGATGGCTTTCCTAGCATTAGTCGCAGGTTTTGAACTATTAATGGATGCCGTGTATAAATTCTACAAAGACCCTGCATTTAGAAAACAGGTTATGGGAATATTAATGAAGGTTGCTTTGGTCGTGGTTGGTCTAATTGTCGTGCAATTCTTAATTGGTGTTGCCTTATCTATTGCCGCCACATTTGCGTTGCCAATATTATTAGGTGTTGTTATTCTAGCCGCACTTTATACGGTGGCTAGATGGTTAGATAATAAGTTTGGTGACTATTACCAAAACATAGAAGATACAATATATGACATATTTAATATGGTATATACAGTATTCAACGATGCTTATAATGCTATTATTTATATCAAAGATGGAATTGTTGATAAAGTTATAGAAGCATATCAAATCCTCAAAGACTTTTATAGTTTCGGAGAAAAGAAAGAAAAAGCAAGGGCTTGGATGAAAACAACAGCCGAGAAAATAATAGATTTAGCCATGAAACTGTATAACTTCCTTACAGGAGAAAAAGTTAAAGAAAAAGTCCAAGCAGGAAGGGATAAGTATAATGCTATCAAAAAGAGTTTTACAGAAAAAGGAATCGAACAAACAATTAGAGATTCATATAAAAGTGGAATGTTAAGTGCATTACCAAAGTTTGCTAACGGCGGAACTTCGAGGGGAGGAATGGCATTAGTGGGAGAATTAGGGCCAGAACTAGTTAGATTAAATAGAGGCGATAAGGTATTCAGTAATGCTCAATCAAAAAACATGGTAGGAAATACTAACATACATATTACAATTAACGCCAAAGATACTTCCAAAGCAGAAATGCGTCGTATTGCTAATGAGTTAGGAAACATGATTAACAATAAGATGAACCGAACTGGGGCCACAAGAACACTGAGATGATAATATGACTTATGTATATTTAAAAACTCAAGCATATAAAGGTACTAACTTATCAGTTAATACTATTCCTTTAGATGTTTCAAGTGTTGGAATTAGTGTGACTAAAACAATTCCAGCATTCCCTGTTCCATTATCCGGTGTAGCGGCAGGTGAATCAATTACTGCGGCTTTGGATTTAGGAATGGCAACGAAGGGTATTTCTTTAAGCGGTACAATTACTGATACTTCAATTACCAAAACAATTGGTGGAGTAAATACCACATTAACATTTACAGCGCACGAAGTTGCTCAAATGATAGCGGCGGGTGTTGATTCGACAGGTTTTGCTAAAAACCAAGCCTTTTCTGAATTAGTTATTTTAATGCCATCATTTGTTGATAGCAACTATGCGGCAAGAGCAGGAATAGATACAAATGATAGAAGTACGGGTGTTCTGATTCCACTGACATTTGGCTCAAGGGGTGGTGCAAATTCAAAAGATAATAAAGGTGTTCCCACTCCATTTTCAACATTTCCAGACACTTCAACTGATTTAGGACTCACAGGATTCGTTAGAAGTTTTACAACCAATTTTGAAGCAGAAGCATTTGATTTATCTTTTACTTTAGAATTTGAAGTTGCCAGCGTTGTTCCTTGAGGTGATTAAATGTACGATGTATTAACAGGAAAACAAAGAGCATTAGTGTTCCCTGTTATGTGCAACGGATTTGTTAAGATTGATTACTCAGATAATGTTCCAAATTCAGCAGATGATATTGGTTATGGTGTTTGGTCACATAGCGGTGACTTTACTTTTGAGGCTATTGTGACTCCTTATGATATTAACGGGGCTTCCGATTTAGAATTGGACGGAAGAACATTAACTGCATCAAAGAAAATTATGCCTAATAATGTAAATGAAAGCACCTTGACCAACTACCAAAGTAATCTATATTTATCTGGCTCAAATAGAGTTTCGCACGAAATGAGAATTTTTTCCAGCACTAATTTCTATATTTCTTTAAAAAATGGAACAGTTCGTACTCACAATCAACCAGCAGAATATCATATTCTAGTTGGTATTAAATTGAGTAATGGGGCAGTTCAAGAATTTTTGACCACTGCTCCTGTTATTCTTCCAACTAATACAAGGTCTTGGGTTTATTCAAGTATAGGTGAATTAACGGCTACTGGATTAAATGAGGAAGGAAGAGTAGAATATGAATTATGCACTGCTATACGGGGAAGTGGCTTTTCTTCGGGTAGTAATGTCTTGCCAGTCACGACCTTTTCAACTGATGCCAACGCACCCGCACAAAGAGGTCAAGAACTCTTCGTCAGAAATGGCTTTACATACACCTCTATTGGCACTGTGGCTAGCGTCAGTGCCTCGGCTAATACCCTCACGCTGTTTGCTAATTATGAAGGGGATTTGCCAAATACAACTCAAATTTTTAAGCGCACTTATCTCGACCCAACCTATGTTGAAAATTCATTTCATATCGCTTGCACCTATGATGAAACTGCTAAAGAATTAAATATCTACCTTAATGGTTTATTGGTTAAGACTGGAACTCACGCACAGTCTGGCACATTTTCATTTGAGGATGAAGATTTATTTATTGGTGCAACGGGTGGTGGTGCAACAGGAGTAGATTCAGCATTTACAAATAAACAATTTATGGGGGAAATGCATGAGATGTGTTTAACATCTGTTATTCGTAGAAGGTTCCCATCTATTAATTCTTTGCATCCTAATTACAACGATACATTATTTTACTTTAGATTTGAAGAGGTGGACTTATGAGTTTAGATTTATTCGCAACTGGCTCCACTAGCGCATATAATTTTGATGTGCCTACAAATCCCAAAATGACTACACAATCAACATTTAGTGCAGGAACGGATGTATTATATTCCGCTATATACACAGATGATAGCGAAGAAACTGTCATAAATGAAATAGTGAGTAGTGCTACATTACAAGCAGAATATGAAAATCTATCAGTAACAAAAGGATTCAACATTCATTGTTTCGATACTGTTTCTTCAGTGGGAAAGGACTTATCATCCATAGCATCTACAATAGATGATTACTACTACTTTGTTTTAGTTCATTCCGACAACCATCTTAAACACCACTTTGCTAGAATTACAGAAATTAAAACGAGCGATGCATTAGGAGATTCTTTTGATTTTGAACCAAAGTTAGGAAACGAAATAGCACAAGGAACTAAGTTCAAGTTATTCAAAGGACCAGCAATTTCTTCTAAAGGGGTTGCTTTTTCAGCAGGTATTAAATTAGAATTGCAGAATACATTACAAGTGGCAAGACCCCACTTTTGGTTTGTTAATGATTCGTTAGATAAAAAGAATCAATTAGACCACAATACAAAATACTTTGCTAGAATGGAAAAATTTGGTGATGGTTCTAGCGTCACGATGGATGGTGCAGAAAAAGTCACATTTGTGACAGTTACAGATTATGCACAGAAAGTAATAGATTACAGTAAGTATTCTTTAAATGCTTCTATAACAGATGTTCTTAGAACTAAGGATGCAATAGCAACTTATGTTAGCAACGAAGGTATTACATTAGCAACACAAAACGATGCTGATTATGATTTGTTTGCTCCTAATGCTGTAAGAGATACAGATGACAATGTGACTTCAACAGGTGTTTATGTCACAAGAGGACCAAAAAGATATTTACATTATGATTATTCCCCGACCAAAAACAATTCTAATATTAATGTTATTGATTTAGAAGTTCAAGAATCTATTGGTGATAAAGCGAGTTATGTTGATTTACAAATCTCCGACCCTTATCGTATCCTATCAAAGAAAATAAACAACTATGATGCCTTGCGGATAAGGCAGATGATTCATAGAGGTGACTTTAATGATTGGGTTTCTTTCGGAGCAACGATAGATTCATTTACTTCTGAAAATGTTAGTAATCAATCTTTATACGCTATCAAAACTTCTGTTGATTTAAGAGATTATATTAATGCTGGGGATGAAGTTTTGATTAACTCAAGAGTTATGATTGCTCTTGATATTTTTGCATCCTCAATTAGATTTAGGAAATATAGTCGTTTGGAAACGGAAGCCTCTTTTTCCCATTCAACTTCTTTAACAAGTATTGCAGAAGACACAATAATTTACAGAAGAGCATGGAATACAACAGATGGTACTCTTTTGACAGGTATGAGAATGATTGATGGTAGGCAAGACAGTTTATCTGTTTCTTTAATCAGTAATGAGTTCTCCCAATTAGAAGCAACAGTCACTTCGTATGTTTCTCAAACTGGATTATTGACTATATCTCTATTTAATCAAGGTTATGATACTAAGACAGCATTAGACAAAATGACTGGACAATATATGATTTACAATGAAAAACTGAATGGTAGGATTACAAACCTCAAACAAGAAAAGATTGATGGAGGGGCTACTGTTATGAGCATTAATGGTGCTGATAAACTCAAAGAATTACTTGACCCAATTATAGAAAAAAATGCATTATTTTCAAAGGATATTGTATATTCAACGGACAGCCCATATAACAAAGTCACAGCATTAGGAACAAACGCAACAACTGTCTTTACAAATAATACTTTAACTTTAAGCGGTAGCACTACATTAGTCACTGGGGATAAAATATTTGCTAAGACAAATAGCGGTTCAATGGTATATCTCGGAGAAGTGTCATCCGGTGGAACAGGAACTTCCTTTTCATTTACTACTACCTGTAAAGGGGAAGTTAGTGCTAAAGCGGCGTATAAAACATCAACTAAATATACTGTATTCAATAAAGCACTATCTTCTAATGCATTTGTTTCTTCTGCTACTAGTCTTTATGGTACTGCAAATAAAGGTCTTTTCTTTGAAAGTGGCACTACATTAGTTAATGGAGAAGAAATTGTTTCTCTTCCACCATCTTCTATAAATACTACCAATCCAAAATCAAGAGGATATTACTTAAGTGAAGCGAAGAACATAAAATCGGACAATCTTTTCCAAGCAAGGTTAGATGATAATGCTTCAAGTAAATCATATTCAACTTTCGACACAGTTAATACACTCATTGATTTTAACATTCTTTCCGTTCAAGAAGTCGAAGGAAACCAAGTTATTGAAATTGCTCCACACATTCCATTAACATTAGGAAGAGTTGATGTTAATTTTGCAAATACACAAGATACTACTTTAACTTCTTTGGGTACATTAACTGCGGCAGTTAGCGCAGGAGATAGATATGTTGTCACCCAAACTACTACTGTTTTATCTACTGCCGTAGCCGCAAGAAACTTTCATGGAAAGCCATTATACATAGGAACAGCCTTTGTTGGAAAAATAGTTCAAGCCAATTATTTTGGAGGAAACACCAATATAAGAATTTATGTAGATAGGGACTTGTCTGCGGCTGATAATGGTTCAGCAATTTCTACTCTTGCTGGTGATTCTACCACCAATGAAACAAATAAATTAACACATGAACTTTCTTTATTAAATGGCGCACACTTACATGGTGGTAAAGTTATAGCACCATTACACCCAAGCAGAAGCGCATCTTCAAGTGATGATGGAGCCTACAATGTATTAGATTTTCCTACTTACTTTAATTCTGGAACCTTTGCCTTAACTTTATCAGATAGAGCAGGTAGCCAATATTATAGAATAATTAATATGGAAAAAGGAATTGTTAGCCACAATACACCAAAGAAGACCAACTATGCTGCATTTGCCGACCTTAATTATTATGAAAGCATAGTTGCAAAGATACCCTATTATGCTTCTACATATAAATTCAATCCAGCATTTTACATTGATAGTGGCATAGTCAATAACATAACCGGCGTAGATAAAATGGATAATGTTGCAAGACCACATACCTTATTACAAACTAGAGGATATGTTCCGCCAAGTGGTTCTAAGTTCTTTGATACTTTAATTCATAAAGCATCGGGCTCTTATGAAATATATCTTCTACCACCAGACCCATATACAAGCACAAGTGAATTAAAATCCCCGTATGTCACTCAAGATATTTTAAAACAACCTGACCCAAAAGTCGCAAGAATGTTTTTGTTTGTTAATTCAGACCTAAGACCGTATTCTTCGACAAGAAAGGATAGCCTATTGTATTCTGGACAAACTAGAGATATTTCTAAATATAATATTTTAGCATTAACTGATGCTTCTGTGATTGAAAACTCGGATGCTAAGGACAATACAGGAGTAAATACAAAAACAATTTCCTTTAAAGATGGAAATTATTCTTCTTCATCTATTCTCTCTAGCGAAAAAACACTGTCTAGTTTAACTAGATTTGGAATGATGCGACTAACAGAACTTTGTTTTGATTGGGCATTTAATCAATTTGACCCAGAAAATCCTCCCGATGGTAATAAAACCCTTCCTAGATTCTTTTATCCTCACTTGAATATAGATAACTTAGGAACAATAGCGAGTATAAGCGGAAGCACAATCACAATGAGCGGTACTATTACAATCGCTAATGGCGACTACATTTTAGATGATGAAGGTAGATATATTGGGACTGTTGGCTCAAGTGCAACAGTTGGTTCAGATACAGTAATAACCACATCAGATGCCGCATATAAAACAAAGGGAAATGCATACTTCTCTGGTGCTGGATTAAAAGTCACTGTTGCTGATGATGAATTTAAATCACATCTTATGGGTCATGGTTCTACTGATACATTTGTTGCATTTGACAAAGAAATACATATGCTTAGAAGTGCAGTAATAAATCATGCAGAAAACGCTGGCGGTACGAGTGATGGATATGGTGGTAGTGGGGGTAGTGGTCATGCTAATACAGAAGAATTTAATACTAAATATGGCTCCACTTTAGGAAATGCTTCTAGTGATGCAACAAAACAACACAATACCTATGCACCTATTGATTTACACGCAGGTACTCCTTTAGGAAGTGTAAGCGATGTTGCTTCACATCATCCTTCTCATTTGCTAAAAATAATTGATGGTATTGGAACTTTTGGAGCAGGTGGAGCCGCCGCAAATAATCAACTTTATCTTAAATCTTGGCTGCCTGTATTCTTAGATAGATTTTCAATAGAAGATGGAAGTTCATTAGCGGCTTCGGGTATGGTAGGAGCACATATTACAGGCATTACAAAGTTTGAAGATAATACGGGAACAAAATTAAGTATTCTAGGCTACGCTCTAAATGAGAAATTTGCCAACAAAGAAACAAATGAATCTTCTTCTAACATTACTTACTCAAGAACTGCCGATGGTGTAATGCTTGCATTTAAACCTAAACTAAAAGTAGTCACAGGTGATAATTATATTTCCACAGATAAAGCCATTGGTGCATCGGATATTTATAGATATGGTTTTGAAGAAACTGGACAATATACATGGTTAAAATTTGTTGATTTAACAGGTACTTATTTAGCATCAACTCAAGGAGTTTATAGTGAGGTTGATGGTACACAAGGAGATGTAGCCATGAATGCAACAAAGGGGCTAAACAATGTCAATCCTGCTATTTTGGCCTATGTTATTTCTCATGAAATAGACCACGCATATAATAACAGTGGCACAGGAAGGCATATTATCGTCACCGATAGAGCATTAACTTCTGACCATTTCCGTATTCTTCAACCTAATCATACTTGCACATATGATTTTAGCCCCAATAAAATACAATTAAATACGCTCTCTTCTGCATATACTAAAATGCCATATGAAGATAAAATGTATTCTAATATAAACTCATATCAATTACAGAATGCTAAAGGGGATAGAGATTTAGAAGGAGATAATGAAGGAATTCTTTCTATGTATGTAGCAGTTGATATTGAAAACTTATCTTCCGATACCGAAACTATTGTGACTACTTCTTCCTTAGATACTTTATTAGAAAATAAAGATAGCAAATATTGTATTAGTGATGGTGATAGCGTATTTTCTAGTGAATTGACTTACACTAATATTTCTACTTACCAGAAATTTATTACTTTGTCTTCAATTAAAGAAACAAAGGGAGTTATTTCCGTTTCAGAAATAACTTCAATTACAGTTGGCGGAGAGTCACCGATTGATACTAATTCAAAAAGAGCCATGATTGGTTCTGTTGTTAGTATTTGTCAAGAAGCAGACGACCTCATAGAAGAATTACTTGAAGAACAAGACACACCATTTACTATTACAAAAGAAACCTATCCTCTTTTCGTTGCTCCTAACTTTGACGGCATCAGTATCTTTGAAGCAATCAACTTCTTGTTAAGAAAGAAAGAACAGACTTTAACGCAAAAGAATGAAACCCTTGAAATAAAACCAAAGGACTCGTCTGGATTCTACAATGATTTACTGATTAGTGATAATGGCGACATTAGAATATATGAATACGAAGTATTGGATAGTACCTTTGAAGAATACAATGAAATCATAGTCAATGGTAAATCCCACAAATCTAAGAAACAAGACCTAAGAAGCGTAAAAAAGGTAGGAAGAAAAACACTCAAGGTATTTGAAAGAAAACTAACGACTCAAGAAGAAGTTGATACGAGAGCAAAGGAACTTCTTATTCTACATAAAAGCGACAATAAAAAACTTAGAATTAAAGTAGGACATAATAATATAAGCCAAATAAAGGTTGGTGATGTTGTTAATGTTGAAGTTAAACAAGAAAATATTCCTAGAAACCAATATATTATTTTAGAAATTACTCACTTAATGACTGGCTTACTTGAATTAGAATTAGGAAAATACAGTAAGCAGTTAGAAGATAGATTTTCCGAACTTACTGTTGATGTTGATACTGCTCAGACATTACAGAATACTAAAAATAATGAGCAATCAACTGCGCTTGGTTTCTTAGAAACTGTTAAAATTAAACCAATTAGACTATTAGTTCGCAAACGAGCAACAACGGGTTCAATAACACTTGGATTCACGACAGCATTAAATACAGGAACAGCACCACTTGGATTCACAGGTGGGGCCACAATCACCTATACAGACTTAGTGGAGGAAGAATTTTGATAACTGACCTATTACGAGATAAACTTGCGGCCTATATTTTAACTTTAGCAAATCACGCAAATGCAGAAGGTGATGTTGGATTAGGTGGTAATTCAACAAGTCCAGCCGCAACCACATTAGATGTTCCTTTAGGTGTCACTACTTCACAATATGTCGCAACACGCTCCGGCGACAATGTAGTTGAAATTAAAATAATGGTTGAAGGTGCAAACATTACAGGTAAAGTTATTCGTGAAGCAAGTTTCGGAGGAAACGATGGTTCAACTGATGAAATGTTATCAAGAGTAGCATTTGAAGGCGTTGGCCCCTTTGCGTCAAACGAACAATTAGAAATATTTTTAATGTTAGAGGTGGAGTAAGATGGTAGATACAGAAAACATACATAAAATTTCTCAAATGGGAACAGGTGGCTCTTTAGCAGTAATAACAGATGAAGCGGACTTTCCGCACACAGGTTTAATTAAAGCATTAAATCAAATGTCTTCTGGAAACATTGTTGTTAAAACCGGTGCAGATTTTGACATTAATCAAACTGGTGGTAATATAATAGTTGATGCAGGTAAAATATTAAGAAATGGAATGTATCATTCAGTAAATACCAAAACCTTTGCAGACACAGACCTTAGCACTTTAGATAAAGGCTATCATTTGCTAGTTGTTGCCGATGGAAGAGAAGTCGGTGAAACTGTAAATAATTTATATCTTAGAACACCAACAGCACCAAATGTCGTGGCTGATTTTAAACTTGGCGATACTATCGTTGCTATGATTGAATATTCATCGGCTACTTCTGCGGGTAGTAGGTTAATTCAGTTCTTTACTACAAATAAAGAAGAAAATGGTTTGAGCATCGCTTATGCTAGTTCTAATGTTTATACTGAGGTTGGTAGTATTACAGGAGATGCAGATAGTATTGATATTGTTTCTACTATTACAAATGCTGATATTAACATTACCCCAAATGGAAATGGTAAGATTGTTCTTGACGGTCTTAACTGGCCTATTGCTGATGGTGCGGCCAATACTCTTTTGAAAACGGATGGTGGTGCTGGATTATCCTTTATTGCTGGAGGAACAGGAATTACAATTGGTTCGGATATTGCAGTAGATGTATCTGATTTTATGTCTAACGGTGTTAATAATTATATATTAACTGCTACTGGTACTGACGGTTTTCAAGGAGAAACAGGTCTTCAATATGATAATAGTGATTTAAAAGTTGTTGGTGGATTACAAGTTGGCCCTGCTTTACAGTTCACAATTACTGAACATAATAGCGGCGATATTTATTTATCTAATACTGGGAATGATAAAACTATTGAAATAGCCGTAAAAAATGGTGGCGGAGCAAGTAAAAGAGCCGTCTTTACTGCTGATACTCATTCGGATGAAGTAATTCTTCTAGGTGTTGAAGAAATAATTATTGTTTCTTTATCCGATGAATCAACAGATTTGGCTACTGGAACAGGAAAGGCTTCATTTCATATGCCTTATGCTATGACATTATCTAAAGTTAAAGCAAGTGTAAATACTGCCCCCGTAGGAGCAACTATCATTGTTGATATAAATGAAAATGGAACAACTATTCTTTCTACTAAATTATCAATTGATGCTTCTGAAAACACTTCGGAAACTGCTGCAAGTGCGGCTGTAATAAGCGACACTAATTTAGCCGATAATTCTTTAATTACCTTTGATATAGACCAAGTAGGCGGTTCAACAAAAGGCAAAGGATTAAAAGTAACTTTATACGGAAAGAGGGTTTGATATGGGAGTAATTATAATTAACCCTTATTCTCAAATAAGTGGAGCCAGCCCTAGCCCTCCTTCGGGTCTTTATAGTGAAGATAATGTAGGTAATGGTACGAGTAATTTTGGGGACAGTAAAGTTACCTTAACTGATTCTATTTATGGTGTTCAGCATGATAGGGCGTTGGATGGGAAACCAATTGAAGTCCGAGCAGGTTTCACATCCACATTTGAGTTTAATGGACAAATGACAGGAACAGCCACTTCTATTTCTTGGACAGTAAATACAATAGATAATTTTGCTGGATTAGTTACTGGGATAACCCCTAATACTGGAACAGCAATTAATTTTGCTCCTGTTTTTAGCATTAATCCTTCTGGAAATCCGGGAGATATGGCAATATTTGAAGTAGATTTTACAGCAGTAAATAGTGCCGGAAGTGGCAATGTTGTTTTTGATGTTGTTTTGATTTTGCCTTGATTTATTAGAGTACAATGATAACTAAAGAAAGATTATTAGATGTTGCAGTGATTCTTATTGGTGTTATTTATTTGATAGGGCTTTGGTGGGTTCCTGAATTGGTAGGTAATAGGTATAACTATTAAGCAAAAAAATTCAAAAATTTTTGCATAAAAAAAGACGAGCCGACCCGTTAGGGCCGACCCGCTATTTTAGTTTCTACACTCCAAATACCATTACACTCTCTACATTCCCAAAGTTTTGTTTGGTCACTTGAACCAACATAAAAACCCAAGATACGCTTCGCAAGCGTACTCTCTCCGCAATACTTACAAGTTTGTTTTAAACTCATTTTTGCTCGCCTTGATTATCTTCACCAAGTAGTCGAGCGATGTATTCTTCAACGCTTTTTTCAGTGATATTAGAACCACCAAATGCTGCAAAGAATAGCAACGATACTACAATTAAGAAAATAAACAGGCCAAACCATTCTGCGGTGGACATTACCAATCAACTCCCAAATCTATAAATTCTTCCTTTTCAATTGAGAAGGCTTTTACAATGCCATTCTCTTTACCATATCCCCAAAGGTCATAGACCAATTGAGTATCTTTCATACAATATTCTACTACTTCGTCATATCTTCCCATTTTCCATAACTTAGGTGCATCTGCACTATCCATAAGTTTTGCATCATCCATAGTACATTTAACTAAGTTCTTTAGTTGGAATCTTTCTCCGTGTCCTTTGAGTAAATCCTTACTTGTGTCAATGTATTGTTTGTCATTCAAATACTTATGAATGCAATATATATCCATTGAATCTCTCAAGATAGGTAAATCAAACGCTACAATATTATGTCCGAGTAATTGTCCACCCTTTTGAAAGTGTTCGTCTAAATCATACTTTAATTGTTGTAGTGATTTTACAATGTGTCCACTCTTTGCGAAAGAATCAACTGGCTCATCAACATAAACAGTTCCAGTATTTCCATCCCAAGTTGCAACTGTTGATACTTGAAACATGTGGGTATTACCAAAGCCGCCAATCTCATGTGACATGTTTTTTGTTTCAATATCCAGTGCTAAAACAGACATAGAAATCACGAACCGTTAGACCAAAGTTTTGAAATCTTTGCGCTTTCTTCATCGACAGGTTCTTCTCCGCCAATTCTACGCTTAAGGAATGCTACAATGTTTGTGTTTGCTACGGATAGCATACTGCAACATTCCCAACCTTCATCACCATAAGTATCTAATGTTTCAATTATTACCTTCGGGCCTTTCGTTATGTCAAAAACGACATATGTATTTTCGTACTTCATTTATTCACTTCCTTTAGTTTAATGTAATTTGATTTTCCAATCTTCTTTATTTCAAAGTTCATTTGTACCTTATCTTTAAAGATTAAATTTGTCTGTGAGTTAGACTTCTGTATTACTTTACACATTTCAGCAATATACAGTTTTCTATTAACCCAGTTGTCTTCTGTCTTTTTAGCCATCTCTTCGTATTTATCTTTAAATGGCTTTGCATTGAACAATGGCGAAGCCATTCGACGCTCCTTTAGGCTACGCTCAAGCCATTCTACCAATGACATATAACATTGTCGGGTAATGGCCCCTGCTTGCCTAACATTTTGACCCGAAACTACAAACCTAGCCTCTTTGTTTTTAATATAAGGTGCTTGAGCAACTGCACACAATACTGCTAACTTTGATGTTGTAATATACAAACGGTTAATAAAGAGGTTTGCTACCTCTCTTACAAACAACCCACAATCGTTAATATAACCAACCATGTTTTCATATTCCAAATCTAACAAATCACTAGCGGCATCAGTATATTCCATCATAGTACACTTGGTTTCAATCTCAGACTTTCCTTCCTTTAACATTTCTTCATATCTTTCTTGAACCAAGTCATACATTTTAATAAACTCTTTTGAGAACTTATCCATTGGGCCTTGTCTATCCTTAAACTTACCAAACTTTTTGATTTTCTTCTTTCGTATGTTGTGTTGAACTGCTTCAGGAACTTCTCGAATATAACAAAGCATTCTTTGAAGCAATCCAGTTTCAGTCATAATCCTGTTCAATTCAGTAGGTGGATAAGTCATAGCCAAAACAGAACGCTCTCCATAGGTTTCCACAATATCCCCTTCTTTCAATTGTTTCTTCATTACCCAAGATTCTCCATGTAATGTGTTCAACATAGTATTCAAAAATACAACCATGTCTACTTGATGTGAATTAGGGCTAAAGATACCGGAACGCTCGAATTCATCCCAGTGAGCCAATCCACTACCTTCTAAAGCACCAGTCATTTTAACTGAAACCTTCTTTCCTGTAAGGCGAGAGTTTCCATTATCATCTGTCTCCATTTCATCTTGAAGTGCATAATGCCCAACAAGTGCGGCTGATGTTGCTACTTGAACAGAAAACACATCAAACTTCTTTCTTTCGTAATGAGTGAGAGGATTACCATCAGCATCCTTTTGCACATTTCCATTCTCATCAAGTAGCGGAACTTCCGTATTCATATTATATGGGTGTTTATTCTTTTCATTTATCTTTTCAAAAACTGCTCTTGCTATCGGTTGTACGAAGTTAGATAAAGTCGTTTTACCTGTACCTGAAGTTTGAATATGCAAGAAGTGAATTCTTGAATCTTCGTATTCCTCTTCAAAGGGAACAGCAATAAAGTCTTTACATAATTGTCCTAGAATAGTAAAGAAACTAATTACAGCAGGTGTTTCATTAAAGTGCGAAATATCCATCGCTGACTTTTGAAACTGCCGAACAACCGCCGGTAAGTTTTGTTGGAAGACAGCACTTGCTTGTTGATAGTCTTCAAAGATTTCATTTTCATATTCTTCATCATATTCATTATTCATATTTTCACCTTCTTTTCAGAATTTAGAGTATTTAAAATTCGTGAAGCCAATACTTGACCCACTCCATCGAGGTACTGCAATTCCTCTTCTGTTTGTTCTCCTATTTCCATAATGGAACCATATTCTTTAATTAAGAGTTTGGCTTTTTTAATTGATACTCCTTTAATACTTGTGAGAACATCAAGTCTTAAATCATCAGTAGTTACTCTTTTAAATACTTCTGGCCGTATAACATCTCTTTGTATTGGTTTCATTTTGCATATTGCAGTAATGATTAAGGATGCTTCTTCTTCTGTTGGAACCCAAAAAGCCTTTACATCTGTATCTAATGTAATTCTTCCCACTGCTCCTAAGAATTTATTATTTAACATTATGCTTCTTGCAGGTTCTTGTATATTTGACTTTGAGTATTTCTTTACATTAAAGATAGCCTCTTCAATTGTACCGTAAATAATAACTACATTTGTTTTGTAGTGTCTATCCATGTTGTCTATCTGTGTCCAAAGTCTTTTACTGATTACTGAACCCAAGAAATCAGTCGTTGATTTTGCTTCAAAACAAACATCATCAAAAACATAATCGCCTATTTCAAGCCACTTCTTTTCACATTGGATATTAAGGGCTTTCGCTTTGCTCTCAACTAGTTTAACTAGCCTAGAGCCTTCTTTTTCTCTACTGTCTATAATTAACATATTAGTCCTCCTTGTCTAAAAAGGTCGGGTATCGCCAACACTTCCCCACGCAATACCCATCGGGGATTAGCACAGTTTTACAGAATGGTGTTTTATAATTACCAAATACTGTAAATCGTGCATGTTTTCTTGTTTCATGTTCATTCCAGTCTAACCAAATTTCTTCATTGTTTTCTACTAACTCTTTAATTTCATTTACAATTATATTCAATACTTTTTGTTTTTCTTCTGTTGTTATTAATTTTCTTCTTTGTGTCAATAAGTCTCTATACCAAGAAACAAGGTATGCTCTTGCCATATGCGAGGGATTCTCTACCATGATAGCACTATGCAAACAAGGTAGTATTGGTAATTTACCACTGTATTCGGGTACAGAAATCTCACCTGCAACCGCTTCAATAGGGGGTGCGATGGGAAACTTGACCCTGTTTTTGCCACCCTTTTGGAAAGGGATAAGGCGCATACTTGATGCTAAAGAAAGAATATGGCTTACATCATTTGATAGGTCTTCTTCAAGCAAAGGTATGCAATAATAAGGATTACCGTTCTCATCTGATGAAGACATATTTACAGTATTAGGTACTCTTCTCAATCTTGTTGATTGTCCTACCCTATCATCAAGAGTAATGTCTTTACCAACTTTAGAAATTAAATAGTTTTTTATTTCCCTAAAAAAGAATTGAATACTTCTCATATCTTCTGCGGGTTCTCCGAAAATAAACATATGAAAACCACGACCTGAGAAAAATAATGTATATTCAAATTCTTGTTCTAGTACCATTTCCATAACTACTTTAACATCTCGATATGCTTTCTCAATCTTTTCGCCATGAGCATCAAAATCTAAAAAGATTCTATCTAATATTACAGACGAATCAATTTTAGCCCTTTCCGAAAAGTGCTCAAAATCATAGACTGTTGTATATACATTTGTTCTATTGTTTTGAGCATTAACGAACTCGGCATAATCATTCCTCGATAAGACTACTTTTCTTTTCATTTGCGGTGCGTTCTTTATGTGGCTCCCCGCCCATACTTCCCTCGGATATTTCATTTTCATTACCTCCAAAATCAACTGTTGCTGTGTTCAGCATTATTCTAATTACTCCGGCAATTTCACCGGAGAGTTTTGTTTTTATTGCATTTCGCATAACATCTTCAAATGTATGCCCAACGAAACCTTCGTTTATTTTTATTTCTCGGATTAAGTCAAATCTCTCACTGAGTTTCGACTCGCTATAAATTTCATTAGCGAGCGAGTCTATGGTTTGTTTGAGATTAGATATTTCTGAGAATGTCCAAGACCTTGCTAATACTTTTAATTTGATTATCTCACTGTTCATATTTAATCGCCTCGAATCTATTTAGAAGGGCTTCTGCATATCCCTTTACATCATCGTCATATCTACCAAGATGTAATAGAATAGTTATAGCGTCTTCTGCAATTTTATACATATTGTCAGACATAATATCAAACCCATGTGTCTTCTTGTGCCGCATCACAAATCCCAAAGAAACTACAAAAAGAACAAGTCTTATAATAGAATTTAGTAGGAAATTGCTTCATTTCATAAGCCCTTAGTAATTTTGCTATGCTATACATAACAGAAGTCATTGACCTCTTTTTAACTTCCTGTGCAAAGACATAGTTTGATACAGGATAATACCAACCCCAATGAGTTACAGGTATGTTCGGGTCAAGACCATTCTTAATCAAGACTTCGGGTTCTGCGTTTTCGATAAGCAATTGATAAAAAGCCATCTCTTTACGCATCATTCCTGCTTTATAATCTTTCCACGGACCTGTTTTAAATTCAAAAGGAACATAGCCACCGTTTTCTAGGAAGATTCTATCAATGATTCCTTGAATATGAATCTTATAATCCCTTTGCAAAGTAAAAGGTTCATACCCAAGTGAAGCATCACCCTTGTATGGGCCTTGAGGAATGGTTATTTCCGCATCAAATTTACCTTCATTACAGACAGGTAGATATTCTTCTGTCTTATTTTCTGTTCGGGCTTCCAAATACCTGTTTGTTTCAAACGATGCTATGTTTAGTGAAATATCATAGTATTCATCAACGGGTGTTAAAGCAACTACATACTCTTCAATTTCACTAGCACTCATACTTTCTGCCTTCTTAATATCAAACTCATTGAAAAAGTCTTCTCTATGGTTGTGTAAAACTGTACCTTTACGCATAGCCTCGCTTTGGTCTTGAGGCAAACGCTGGATATAAGAAAAGTCATACTTTTTATTGCACCAATCAAAAGAGCCAAGAGAAGACTTGGTTATTTTCAAGATAGGCTTAGACGGGTCATCATAATTCTCCGGCTTCCAATCATAGGTAAATTCGCTCATAGCGGAAATCACCGCTTCATATTTTTCATCGTCATTCATTTAAAACCACTCATCCAATTTTTTCTGTATTTTTCCTGTTCTTATGCTTGATAAGTCCCAATTCATCGCTCGATAAATCGGTTCAGCCTTTTTCAAGACCTGTTGTGCGTAGTGTTCCCAATCCGGTTCATAATTATTGAAGTCTTCATAGGTTGTGCCGGAAATGTATTCCACCGACTTTTGTTCCTTCGTTAGTGGGTTGATAAAGGTATCGTTATGATTAACTTTGAGAAATAAATATGAATCGTCAAATGTCATATTTAATTTTTGATGAGCGTATAAAACGCCAGCAATTCCCGAACCCACACTTGGTCGTTTTCCTTGTAAAGTCACAAACTTACTTGTTTCAGTGCCGCACCTTGAACACCATTTAATATCCAAGCATTCATACAATCCATACTTTGAATTGCATTCATTACACTTAACAGTAAATCTTTCACTTTTCAATCTACTTCTCTTTACTAAAGAAGAAATTGGTATTTCTTTTTTCAACACTGATGAATAGATAGCAAACAAAGAAGCGTTTATCTTTTCTATGGATTCTTGATTAACCCACTTCTTCAATACTCCTGTTTGTATCTCTTTAGCAAAAGGAGTTTCGCTCACTCTTTTGGCAGTAAAGCCAGTCATTGTGAACTTAGGTTTATCTAACCATTCTCCATCATCCCAAGTAATCATACCTGCGTTTCTGTTTTTTGTTGTTCCTACACCTAATGCGGAGTAATACTTTTCAAATTCCAGCACTACGGGGTGTTGCTCTAAACCCATCACATTAGGGAAGTGTTCTCTAACAGAAGACTCTATTTCTTTAATAGCCTTCTGTGCTGTTTCAACAGAATCTATTTGAACATAGATTGAATCTGTATGCCCATAAACTACCTTCATCCACTTCTCTCCCAAACTGATTGCTCTTTTTCTTTTAGCAACTTTTCTTGATGTTCATTATATGCGTCTATTCTCCACTGCATATATTTCATATTTTTACTGGGTAGTTTTGGTAGTTTTGTTAAATCGGGTCGCTTAATTTCAGGTAGTAGGAAACAACTTACTATCCATTTTTTGATTTTAATCCATGCTCCACTGTGTCGAAGACCGTGTTCTGTTAAATCTAATATATATTTATTCATATTATCAACCCAAGTAATAAGTGAACTTAGAAGCCGGAGCGTCATGTTGTTCTTGTAATTCTTGGATTGCTTTATACATCTTAACAAGATGTTCATTCTCCTTATACAAGGATTCAATCTCCGCTTCTAGCATCTTAATTTTCTTTTCCATTTGTTTCATTCCTATTTCTTTCATAGTATCACCGTCACTATTGTTATAATGGTTGCTATGTTCACGATATTTACCATCATTAATATCTTGTTTGATTTTGCTATCATAGCCAGCAATTCTTCTAGCAGTTCATTCGTTTTGTCCATCATCATTATTAACACCTTGTTCAATTTCAACAATGATAGCATTACGCTTTAAATTGTTCATCATCTGGAGAATTTCCTTTACTTCTTGTATAGTCAATTCCCAAGTCTCTTCGGTATCATAAGATACCTTTACAGTCACAAATTTAGTTCTCATCTTTCTTCCTCCAGTATTTGTTTTCTTTTCCAATCCTTTCGGTATTACAAATTTGATTTAGATAGAACCCAACAGACCAAGCGTTAGTAATGAAATGACTGTTCTTTGTTCTCATGTCTATTACTTTTTGGTGGATTACCTTTGCCGTAAATGGCTCCGGCTCATTAACAATTGCTTGTTCAATCCACCTTTTCATATTACTATTTAATCGTGTCATTTTATTTCCTCCTGTAAGTTCCATCGGAAACCCTTCTAGCATGTCTTTTACAATAGTGTGCAAACTGCGTTCGATTTCCAATGTAAAGGCTATTTCCTTTCTTTGCGACTATTGCACCTCTAATTTCATCGAGAGTAAATTCTCCTTTGAAAGTTGCCATCGCTTCTAATATCCATCTTTCAATTAATTTCATTCTTCTTCACCTGTTATTTCTTTTATTATTCTTTCGGCTTCACACAATTTACAGTGAATCCTCGCCTCAAATTGAGGGTTATGTTTTATTGGTTTTATACATTTCATATTTTCATCTCCTTTGCTTTGAATGCCGCTAATCTAATTGCTTCTCTTGCGCTTGCTGTAATGCTTGCGGCCAAATTAACATCAGCCCAACCAAATCCTTGAAAGGCAACAATGCCATAAAAAGATGCCATTAAACGCTTTACAGCCATTTGATTGTTATGCCACTTAACTGCTTCTAAATCATCTCCGGCTTCCCTTGCATCTCGCATAAGTCGCTTATATTCATTTCGCAACTCTTTCAATTCAAGAACTGCTCTTGGCAACAAGCCTAATTTATCTGTTTTGTAGTAAAGCATATGAGTTCTTGTCGCTTCGCTAAAGTCTCTTGGTGTAGCAATATCACAACCAAATTCAGTAGGTTCTTCACTTTTAGTTTCCCATGAAATATTGCGAGCAATCATCATTGATGGGTACAATCCAGCAAAATCAAAAGCGGCTACTTTAAGATGTAGTCCGTTTGTTCCTTCACTAAGCGGGTCGTAAATCATAGCACCTTCGTATTCTTCTCTTTTATCCACTTTACTTCCAGTCTTACAAATCCAATCTGCATGACGCATAAAGTAAATAGAACCCATATGACTTGCATAAAAACACGCTTCAAAGGGTGCTTTAAGTAATCTTTGTAATGCAATAATAGCCTCACTACAAAAGTTTGTTTCATCTATTCTTACAAGCAATTCAACATCTATTAAAGCATATTTCAAATACGCTTCTGTGTCTTCAAGCCAACCCCTGCGATAAAATTCATTCGGGTCTTCAAACTTAGTTTCTTTTGATTTACCTTCACCGAATAAAGTCTGTGAAACATATTCAAGACTCATTGAGGGTAATGTTCCTCTTTGTGAATCATTCCACTGACGCTCAAAAGCAAGGTCTAAATTGAGGGTTATGCGGCCCCCTAACGGCTGTTGTATGGGAGAGAACCCGATTTCACCCTTAGAGAAAACAAAGCCATTACCAGCCTTCTTTACGCCTTCTATGCGGTTAATTGGTGACATGAGCATGGGATTAATCCCCAACGCACAACACCTTTCAAGTAGTTTAGGTAAATCGAATTTAAGGCCAAACCATGCAATTAACATATCTGGGTCTTTGTCTACCATAACTCGAATAAATGATTCAATCATTTCTTTTTCAGTATTAAACCACTTAGTTTGAAACTCATGTATAGTTTTACCCGAAACCTGATGGTCAGTAATATTAGGTTCTAATCCTTTAGGAAACCATACCCATTGATAATATTTTTTATCATAATTATCATAAACAACTATGACAGTAATTTCATCATGGTGTTCTCCACCTTGTTGCCATTCCATATCCCAATACCACTTTCGCAGTTTAAATTCGGGTAGTTCGTCTAACTTATCAATAGCATATCTAAAACCAAAAGGTACATCTGCTTCGTAAGTTTTACCAAACATTTTACGAGCCTTGTAAATATCATTGGCTTGTTCAACAATAACTTTCTTCAATGGTTTCCCTTTCAAAGAAACCCAATCGCCCTTTTCATATTTGAATGGTCGCTTTATATGCCTACTTGCGGAATACTGATTAAATTCAAATTCATCATCTTCAATAAAGAAGTATGGTTCAAATGCTTCCAGTTTGAATTTGCGTTCTCCGTTTTCTCTCCATGCTGTGTATATGTGTTTTTCATCTATGCATTTACTAATTATCATTTTAATTACCACCAGTATATGGTGCTTTCAATATTTTTCTGTCGTTGGCTACAATGAGCAAAGGGAACTCATCTTTAACATAAAAGTTAAGTTCTTGTCCTTTCTCAAAGAATCTGTGTAATGGGCCGGAGTATTCTAATGTCGCCGCTTCACCGATATGTGATTCCACTTCAATCTTCTCTTCATATTTGTTAGAAACATTTGCTGTGCTTGAGAAGGTTAGTTCACCTTCTTCAAAGTTCAACTTGAATACTCCACTCTTAACTAATTCACAAAGACTGATTGCTTCATCAAAAACATCGCTACTTAATTTAAACGCCCCTTCAAACTTAGAAGAACCAAAAGACCATAGTTTATCTAATTCCTCTTCATAAGAAATGTGCTTAACCATTTCACTAATGCGGGTGATTGCCGTCATGTTTGGATGATTTACAATCATAGGCAAAGAAGCAACTTTACTTCCCGACGAAAGTTTCAGAAAGTCACCAATCTCAAAACTAACATCATCTCCGAACTTTTTGAGGTATGGGATTATTAGTCCAGCATCACCAATAAAAGCACCGTTTGTAATGCCAACGACCTCTAATGTAATGTTCATACTAAAGGTCAAATCACCATTCCAAATTTCAAGAGTATTGCCTTGAAGACTCATGTAAAAGTAAGTTCCCATCTTTGATGAACCAAGTCCACCATTTCCGATATACTTTCCTTTACCTTGAATGTCTGTCAATGCTTTCTCCATGCTTTTGTTATTTACTACGAATTTCAAATCTTACCCTCCCTTAATTCAGGAACACCGTTCCATTGAATATTAGGGGGAGTTCCTTCTCGCACAGTCCATTTATTTCCTACCAAATTACCGTTGGTTCGTGAACCAATCAATTCAGCAGTAAAATGCAACTCGTTCTTTACCTTCTTCTTTGAGCAGTAAATCTCTTGTTCAAGTTTTCCGCCCCAATCTTTCCAAGCAGGTTGAACACCAACAGGGGTATTATCAACATACTTTTCTGTTTCGTGAGTAATGTAAATTACATCACAATTCAATTGGTAAATTGCTTCCAATAGGAAATAGAAAGTCTTGTTTCTATTACCATACTGAAACGGCATAATCTTTGTCACAACTCTTGGGTTAGGATTAACCTTTAGAATACAACTATCAAGCCAAGTATCAACACCATCCATAACGAATACAATGTCTTCACCTGCTTCCATTTGTTCTTTAGCAAAGTTAATGAAGTCAAGAGAGTTTTGTTCGCTCTTGTCAATATCCATAATGTTATCCTTTCGCATTACAATAGGACAATATACATTGATTCGTTCTGTTGCATCATGGTGTTCAAACCAAGTTGATTCAACACCTCTATCCCAATCAAGAACATAAATATTCTTATCGGGGAAGTCCAATGCAATTCCGGTTTTTCCGGTCTTGGGTTCTCCCCAAATACCTAATACCATTCGTGCTTTTCGTTGCGCTCTTTTTTGAGCCATCAATTCTTTAAAATTCGTTTTTTCTTTCTTAGTCCCTAGCAAGCCAATCACCTATATCATTTTCATTTATATCTACATTTTTACCATTTGCTTGACACCATGCTTTAATGATGCCGAGTAATTCTTTCTTTGATGAACAGACAAACCTCGTTTCTTTTGTTCCAATGTGGAACTTAACAAAATAAGTTTCTGCTATCTTATCGTTCTCATTCCAAGTGAGAAAATCAACCTTTTGCAAATCTGCAATATAACTTTCTCCTTTTAGAATGAACTTATTTTCAATTATATCATTCATTTTTTTTCCTCCTTTTAGGATGGGCTTCGCACCCATTCGACCTACATTCATTGGAATTAGATTACACACGCACAAAGTATTTTACTTTCAGAACCAATCAAATGATTCTTCAACAGGGGCATCCACTTCAACGGGAGAACCACGCTTTTCAGTCACAAGAACCGAAGAAACATTGATAGTCACTGGGTCAGCAACGCCATCAACCAATCGTTGAGAAGTTCGACCAATTACAACAATAGTTGAACCAATACCGAAGTCAATATTTAGATGTTCGGGAATCCAACAAGTAGTCATATTTGACTCATTATCATAATCAAATTCAGCATTCAAATCAGTAATGTTTAGAATACGATTGCCGTTTGAAGTAGGCATCATATTCATATTACAAACAGTACCACTTGTAATTACAAACCTATCCTTTGCAGGTAGAGTTTGTCGAGTAATATGCGCTCGGTCAATTTCAACCAATTCAACCATATGACTTTCAAAGTTTTCATTAAGAATACTAACCCAATCAACATCACCCATATCTCGATAGTCTGAGTTTTCTGGGTCTAAATCAGCATTACGGATAAGGCTGTTCTTTGTTGTCATAGTCATTCCATAAAGACTGTTTCCATCTTCTGAAGGAATACCAACAAAGTGAACAAAGTCATAGCAATCGGGAATAAATTCTACTCCACCTTGATTCTTGTAAGAAAATTGATAAGGCTTCATATCAGCACCATCAACACTTCCATAGAAAACACCACTTCGTCGCATTTGTTCCAAAGGCAAAGGCTTACCATAATTACGGTTTTCTCCACCATTCATGTATGCTTTAGTATTATCCAAAGGAATAACCATTACACCATCTGGCATTTCTTCCGCACCTGTTGGCAAATCGGAAACCATTCGTTCTTGATATTCACCATTATGATAACGGCTAATCATCCACTTACCCAAAGCATTTTGAGTAGCAATTGCTACATGGCCCTCATTCAAAGCATTATCCGAATCACGGTTGTATTCTTCTTTTGCTCGATTACGATTCCAACTCATCATATCTCTTGGTGCTTCTAAAGCAATAAAGAAACCAAAGCACTTCTTAACTAAAGAATTGCTTCCACTGCTTGCTGTTTCGCCTTGCTTTTCTCTACGCTTTGCTTGTGCCGCAAAGTTTCGCCAAAGACCGATTCCTAAATCGTCATTCAGTTCAACATTGTTTTCGGAACAAATCTCCGTATATTTCGCTGTTGCTTCCTCTACCGTCATACTCAGGTATTGTGCGCTCTTTTCCAATTCGTTTTGCATTTTTTCGCTTAACATATTTTCACTTCCTTTTTTATATTAGATGTCCAACCATCCATGATATTAACACTTTAGGGGTCATGGTAGTCGAACGGTATTCGCTTTCCCCTACTGTTCTTAACAGTTTATACTTGGTTGTGTTATCCAAGCCAGCCGAAGCAATAATAGCATTGTGCAAACCTAAACAGATTTGTTTTACGCTACGACCCTCATAAACAAGTTTATGTAGGTCTGTTAATGCTTTGTTTGGATTTTTATTAAGTATTTCAATTAGTATTTCATTGTATTCTTTGTGAGATGATTCTATTTGTTTCGATAATGAGAAACCGGAAGACTTAGCCGCCTGTATCTCGGTAATCGCCCTGCGTAAGTCACCATCCACCTCGTATATGAAGGTTGCCAATTCATCATCAGCAAAGACATTTACTTGCTCTTTTTGAAGTATTGATTTGATTACTTCTAAAATTACTTCATTGTTCAGTGGCTTAAAATGATAGTTAGCGCACCGACTTTGAAGTGGATGAATAATCTTGCTTCTATCATTACAAGTAATAATGAAACGAACATTATTAGCGTATCTTTCTGCCATTCGTTTCAATGCACTTTGAGCATCAATTGTCATGCCGCCTAATTCATCCAGCAGGATAATTCTAAATGGTGCATCGCCAATTGTGCCACTTTGAGCAATAGTCTTGATTGTAGTTCTAACAACTTCAAGTCTCCTATCATCCGAAGCATTTACTTCAACAAAGTTATCTTTGAAACTATCACCAAGAATACCTTTTGCTAAAGCGATACCTGCGGCTGTTTTACCTGTACCAGCATTACCAAAAAATAGAACATTTGGCATATTTCCTTCTTCAATCCAAGTAGTTGCATCCATTACAAAGTGTTCTTGTCCTACAATTTCACCAATCTTATTGGGCCGGTATTTTTCTGTCCATAACATTTTCATATTCCTCCTTTAATTTCCATATTGTTTGTCTTGTTTCTTCACAAAAGCCATGTTTTTCTGCAATTGGGCGCATAATCATTCCTAGTTGTGTTGTTGTTGGAACATCCCACCTTGTGTTTCTTTTGTATTTTACCTTACCACTACGCCTTCTTCCCGAAATGGAAGGAGATTCCTTCAACAAGGTTAGTATTTCAGAAGTGGTCATAGGTTTTGCATATTCATTCATTAGTTTTTTAATTCTTTCTTTATTCTTTTTATTCTTCATAGGTAATCCCCCAGTGTTTTTTGCTGAACCTTAACAGGGTCAGTCTTCTTTCTTCGCCTTTTCTCACCAAGACCAAGAATACGGCATTCTCCGTTATTCAGTTTTGTCTTAGCATATTCGACAAATTCTTCGTCTTTTAAATACTGTCGAAGTAGGCGTTCTTCTCCGGTTTTTATTCCTACCCTTTTAATAAGTTTTGGCTTCTGTGAATACTTTCCACGCTTAGGCATTTTAACTTGACCAAATTGTTTTCCAGCATGTGCATATGCCAACATTTCATAAAAGTAATTCTGTGACCATCTTCGCTTAACAACTCCATCAACGAACAATATCTTATTTGGGTGTAGGTTTTCTACCAACCAAGAAAGTATTTGAGTATCTGCTGGTTTGTTGTGTTTCAGTATCTTTGCTATCAAATCTCTATCAGTTTCTCTAAGATACATTGACACTAAACTGTAAGTATCTTGTTCAATTGATAGTGGTTCTAAAGAACGAGGGGCCATTTCCATAATGTTCTCTAACAAGTATTTGTTAGAACCTGCTCTCTTTATTTGGCACATAGCCTTAATGTCTTTAGGTACGCTTTTTTCGTTGATAGAAGTAATAATAACTTGTCCTCTATACTTTCTAAGGACATTTAAAATTTCATCCTTCTTAGGTTTAAGATGAATATCTTCTATGATTATTCCATCATCTTTTGACATTGAACCCAAATCTTTGATTCCCATTTCATTTGCATAGAAAATTGGAGCATTAGGTAATAGTTCCCTTGCCTTAAAGGATTTACCTGTTCCAGTTTTTCCAGTTAAAAGAAACGGCCTTTTTGTTTCCATTGTTGTAAAACCCATTACTCAACACCTTTGAGTTCAAAGAGTCTTTCAAGTCCTTCTAATTGAAGGTGTCTGTCATTAGCAACAATGTCAACTGCTTCTCTAAATACAAGCCATTCTTTCTTTGCATCCGGTAGATTATCTGGAATAAGTTCACAAAGTCTATACAAGTTCTTAATACCACCAATCCTAAGAATTGGTTTAAGGCGACTACTATGTTCTTTATCACGATAAGTTGTTGTTATTTGGTGTTGAAGTAAAGCCCTTTCAACTGCTTTTAGAAATGCTTCTGTTGCTCTAAGATTAACTCTTAGCCTGACTCGATAGCCAATTTGTGACTTATCACTTCTATCTAAATGAATTTCAACTTTTGACAGTCCTAACATTATTCCAATTAACATATCTTTACTAAACATAATTATTCCTCCTTCTTTGCGTATTCATTGTTGTCCGGCCAATATCCATCAACTTGCATATTAGTTTCCAACCAAAAGAAATGCGCCGCTTCAATAGTTTCTTTGCCACGAATTATGGCATTCCTTTCAGCATTAGCAACCATATTTCTTATTGCTGTATCTGCCCATTCTTTCAATAGTCGGATTGCACCATGACTGATTGATAAATCAGTTTCACTGTTAGCAATCTTACGAAGGCTGAAAGTAGTATTCATCTTGTATTTTTCAACAGGTTCAGGTTCGGGTGTAATAAACTCTCCATCCTTAAAATAAGGAACCCTCTTAGCCAGCATTTTAGTTGGTCTTCCTTGAGTAGTGGTAATATCTTTCAAATGTGCATATCCTTGTGAATCAATCTTAACACAAGAATATGTCTTAAAATCAATTACTGTTAATTTTCCTACTTCTATCATATTAATCTCTCCACATCTTCAATCGTGTTTATGTCTGCTACGAACTTATCGTCACGGATTCTATTCATCCGAGGGAATCGCAAACCAATATTACCCTTTGCATCGGTGCTAACTAAATCAGCCTTAACTTCTAAAACAATTCTTGGTAAGAACTCGTATCTTCCGTTCGAGAAGTTCTCAACAATCTTTCTCAATTGTCCTGTCAAGCGAATTAAATCTAAATCTGAAAAGCCAGTACCAATAGAACCAATGTTAGTAAAGCCATTGTCGGACTTTACGCCGATTTCAAATGTACCGAATACATTTGACCTACGACCTTCACCATAAGAAGCCGCAAGAATAACCACATCTAATTCAATTTGTGGGGGTTTGTATTTAGCCCAACCCGTACTTCTTTTACCTGCTTCATAAGGCATAGATGCATCTTTGACAATAATACCTTCAAAGCCATCATTAATTGCTTGATGATAAAAAGCCATTACATCTCCATCTTTATCCATTCGGTGCGCTTGGTCTGGATTTGATTTAAAAATCTCTAATCTGTCAGAATAAGATAAGTCCATAATCGTGCGCTCTCCCCACTTCAAACAGTCGAAGATAACCCACCGTACCGGCACTCTATTCATGGCCTCCGTATGGTCCTTAGAATGCACTCTCGTACCCATTTTCTTATGCTCATCGGGCGTTCCGTCGTCTTTGACTGGATAAATTTCACCGTCTAAAATCACCTGCATAACCTCATATTTACTTACCAGTTCTGCAACATCAGCAAATTGAGGTGTGACTATTTTACCCTTTCGATTAAAAATAATCACATCATTTCCATTCTTATGGATTTGATACCTATTACCATCATACTTGTAATCAACAATTCTATTTGTCGGCCACTTAGCCATAGGTACTTCTTTCGCAAGCATTGGTTTAATGAACTTACCATGTGTTAAATTACAAGGTGGAATTTCTTCTCGCTCATAATAAGAAACAACATCTCTAATTGAATTGAAGTTACAGTGCTTCTTAACTACACCAAGTTTTTTATTGAAATGCTTTGCAATAATCTTCTTTACTACTCCATCTCGCAAACCATTCCTCGTTGTCTTTAACCAATGACGAATAAACCATTTTGCTTCTAAAGCAGATAAGTCTGCTAAGAAAGCATCAATTGTTCTATATGCTTCCGAATCAACCCCACCACAATCTAATGAAATGATTCTGTAAAATGTAGCAAGACTGTGTTCTGTTTGTGTCACCGCCGATGGGTCGAGATAATAAATAGCATCTCCCAAATCATCATGGGCGTTGTATTCTTGTTCAATCTCATCATCAAAACAGTTATACATCTTAGTAAGCCATTTCTTCGCCTTTGCCAAACCAATATTGTTTGATTCGTATTCCTGTGAAAGAATAGCAAAGAAAGTTGCCTTGTCTTCAAAATTCTCCAGTTCCTTCGAAATTACTATTACTTGTCGTGTTGGTGTCAATAATTCTGTCGCTTCCATTAATCTCGCCATTTTTGTCATCGTCATCTATAATCACTTCTCCTTTGTTTATTTTTATAATTAATTCTTTTAGAAGGTTGCTTATCTTTCCTTCGTTCTTTTCTGAATAAGACCACATAGCATTTGCTAAGTATGTCCAATCATTCTTCTTCATCAAGACCACCTATTAATCTAGCAAAATTTACATTCATCATGTGAACAGTATTTGCTTCTTGGGTCTTATTAATTGCCAAGAACTTATCAGTCATGGTTAGTAGTGTTGCTTGAGTGGTAAAGATAGCATACTTGGATAACTCATCATCTGTTTGAATTTCCCAATACATTACATAAGTAGCCTTAGTATATTGATTGGCTTTACTCATTGTTGCGAATTGCTGATTAAAAGCATCCAGCCATCGGCCTTCTAGTTTCTTTCTAATTCCTTTAGCCCATACATTCATAGACTTATCTGTTTGCCAATGTTTTTCATAATTCATTCTTCTTCACCACTTGCTCTTTTTAGTTCTGCCTTAACAGTGGACATTCTGTTTCTCTCTTCTTCCATAAACTTATCAATTAAGTTCTCAAACTTTGAGTAAGCCATTTCAACATGATATGTTTGAACACGGCATCCTTGTCCTGTATTTGGTTCTTGTAGCATTTGTTCTTCAATAAATAATGCAAACCTATCAACTAATGCGCTTGCTTTGTATTGGAATCTTGCAACAGAATTACCATTTGAACTTCCATGTTGTCTTCTTGGATTTGCCTTCTTTAAAGACTTTCTCGCTTGTGCTTCCGCAATTCTTTTTTCTTGATAATCACTCATCTAAAACCCTCTTTAATATATTCAATAATATTTTTGCTTCTTCCATATTCAAACGAATACCTTTTCTTGTTGGCTTATTGTTTGAGTGCCAACGAATATCCAAGACTTTGATATTGTAATACTCGCCTGTTTTAACAAGAATCTCATCTGTTGAGTTTCTTGCTATTGTTCCTTTAGTTTCAAAATCATCACTCATTGAACCACCCCTGTTTGAATTTATCCAATTCTTTTCTTGAAGTGAAGTATCTCGGTGTATCTAATTCATCTAGCCGATTAACAATCCAACAGGAACCACCAATGCTTGATACTTGAACTACTTCATACTGACCATCATTAACATTAACTACTTCAATAGTATTCATTTCTGGAACTAATCCATAGGTCTTCGTGATTTCATTTGCTACTTCATGGATATTATCAACAACATATTTAATAATGTGCGCTCGTTGAATGGGTATCTTCGGTGCAACTTTGATTGATAACTTACCTTTCATTCCACAAACCTTACATTTGTTTCCTTCACAAATAGGGCAGGGTATTTCAGCATTATGTGGTGCTGGTAATGTCACTGTCACTGCTCTCTTTTTCATTTTATCGCCTCACTTTTAAATCATAAAGACAATCAACACACATACCATGATTTTTTATGTAGTGGGCATTTGTTTCTTCACCGCACTTTGGACACTTAATCATATTTATTCCTCCAATAACACAGCAACTTCAGTAGTCAAGAATAATGATGCAATTGACATAGCCGCATTAAAACTTCCCTTAGTCACCTTTACGGGGTCAATAACCCCTGCTTCAAACAAATCTTCATACTTTTCAGTAAGAGCATTATAACCATAGTGCGGGTTTCCATTTTGGAATACAGGGAAAGGTTCATCACTATGACCACCATTTCGCAGTAAAACAACTGCAGGTTCAGATAAAGCGTCATAAACAATCTTATGTCCGGTCTTTTCAATTGCTAGGTTCTTTCTAGCATTTAGCAAACCATATCCACCACCAACAATAATACCTTCAGCAAGAGCGGCCTTAGTTGCATTTAGAGCATCATCTAATCGTTCTTTCTTTTCACGCATTTCAAGAGATGAAGATGCACCAATTTGAATTGTAGCAATACCTCCACTCAACCGAGAGATGCGCTTCTTCAAACGCTTCTTATCGAAATCATCATCAATTGTATCAAATACTGACTTAAGAGTATTGATTCGTTCATCGGCAGATTTACCTCCAATAATAGTAGTAGATTCCTTTGTAATGATAATCTTCTCACAACTACCAAGTTCATCAAGAGTCACCAATTCGGGGTCGTCTTTACTTTCATCTGTATGGAGCCTACCACCAACAATAGAAACAATATCACCAAGTTCATCTAATTGAGCATCACCAAAATTAGGTGCGGTGACAACAGCAACTTCAATTGTCTTTTGTAGAATATTCATAATGATATTGTTTAATGCAGTACCATCCATTCCTTTGACGAATAGAACCATTGGTCGCTTTTCTACTGCGGCCATTTCCAACATTGGCAATACTTCTGAAAAGTTCTTCATAGCCAAATTAGAAGTAAAGATTAGAGGATTAGTGAAGGTTGTTTTCCCATCTTCACCATTAGCCATTAGGTGACTTAAGTACCCTTCATCAATCTCCAAACCTTTACGAATAACCATATTCGTTCTATGGCTATTTGACTCTTCAACAGTAATAATTCCATCACGACCAACTCCTTCCAAAGCAGTGCTAATTAGACCACCAAGATAACTATCATTGTTTGCCGCAATAGTAGCAACATTTAGAATATCAGCATCGCCAATATCACAAGCCATCATTTCAAGATGTTCAATAACAATATCTTGTGCTTCCTTCAATTCCTTAGAAAGAGTGTGAAGGTTAGCAACATCAGCGTTATTGATTTGTTCACACAATGCTCTTGCAATAACACAAGCAGTTGTTGTTCCGTCACCGGAATTATCTTGTGCTTTACTTGCCAAGTTTTGAACCATTTGAACACCCATTTGAACATAAGGGTCTTCATGTGAAACATACTTCGTAATAGTCACACCGTCGTTAATAATAACAGGTGGATTACCTTGAAGAATTACTGTCTTTGCTTGTGGCCCAAGTGTAGGCAATACAGTATCAGCAACCAAATTAATTCCTTGTAATAGTTTTTCTTTTACTTCTTTTCCATGTATAATCATATCTTATTCCTCCTTAAAATAGGTAGTTCCATATCAGTATCGCACCCATGATGCTTCCAAATAGTGCTGCTTGTTTCATGCTGTCTAGTGCTTTAATATCCAAAAACATAGCACTCACTTTATTATCCAGCCAAAAACTACTATCATCAATAGTAATGCTTGTCCACTCTAATGCACTATCAATGGTAGGAAGGCAGAAATGATACCAATAACCATCCGTTACAATAAAACGATACTCATTAACATTAGGAACGGAAGCCAAAAAGTCCTCCACTTGTTCAATGCCTTTATGAGTTTGGTTGGGGGCTTCTGCTTCAATTAGCCACTTGATAGGTGCTTTGTGTCCCTTAAAAGAAACAGTGAGTAAATAATCCAAATACTTGTTTTTGTTATCAACTGTTTTAAAATGAGGTTCTCTACTAAATTCAATCTTGCGTTTTTCACTTTTGGCTCTTGTGGAAATAGTTTGAATCATTGGCTCAATCAATAATTCTTGAATCGCAGTTTCTGGTTTTGTTTGAACCAAAAAATGTGCGCTACGCATAAACCCATTATTTAATAATGCAGTTTTTCCTTCTTCTGTTAATTTCTCAAGAAGAGGTGCAAGGCTTTTAGATTCGGAATAGTAATATTTCTTAGCCTGTTTTCTTTTAGCCTTTCTTTCTTCCTTAACTGCTTGTATTTTCTTTTCTTTACATGTTCTAGCGGTATGGCCGGTAGCCCCGCAGAATCCACATTTCATATCTTTTACTGTTTTATTCATATTCTATTCCTCCTTAAAACGATTTGCCATGCATATATTCACGGCTTTGATTGTATTCAATCTTAGCGATAATCGCACCCGCTACATCTAAATCTTTACCAAACGAATAATCCATAATACGAATTACAGCGTCGGCTAATTCTTCTTCGAGAGAAGAAAACTCCATAATCTTACTTGATGAAGGATTTCCATCTCTAAGGGCTTCAAGTGCTTCACTGATTTCAGCATGGATTAAAGCCATGCGTTCACCGTCATTTGGGTCTTCTTTCCAGAAACCATGATTTACTGCGTTCTTGTAAATCTTCTTAGCAATTCTTTCCCATTCCTTTTCAAACTTCATTCTTCCACCTCGTAAGCATATATCTTAGAAAATGGAACTACTGTTAGAGTTCCAATCATTTGATACTTAGTACCTGTATTATCAAAATAAACCGTATTACCTACCAAGTATTCGTATTCCTTACTGGCACTTAGGCACTTGCCTTTATTATCGGATTTACTAATAATACCACTACTTCGACTTGTTTGTTCTGTTTCAACAAGAATCCATTCTCCACAACCTCTTAGAATCATTCAATCCATCCCCCGTCGATGAGGCCAAGAAGATGCGAAGTTTCTTTTAGCGATTAATCGAAGTGATGCAAATAACTTTAGACGCTTATCTTCTGCTTCTTCGGAATCATCTAACAAAGTGCTTTCTAATTCAACTAGAATCCTACGAATAATTGTCACCTCTTCTTCATTGTCCTCCATAAATTCATCGTCTAGGGTATTAGACCAATCATATATCTGTGCAATTCTTTCTTCCCAATTAATCATTCTTCTTCCTCCTTTCCAGCAATTCGGACCCAAGCCTTGTTCATGTCTTTATCAACAAATGTATATACATGTGTCTTATAGAACTCTTTCAACTTCTTTGCGCTTTTGCCCTCTTTATTCCATGTTACACCCCGTCTGTTTGTTGGACGGTTTGAATCGGAGGGGTGTCGGTTTGAATGTGCGGTAGCCCTGTCGGTTAGCGTAATAGATTCATAAGAAACCATTGGCCTATCTTGATATTTATGCATCGTACTTATTCCTTCTTTAATAGTCATTCTTCTTCACTTCCATTTTTGTATTGTATTGTATATAATCCATCTTTATGAATACATAATTCATTTGGGGTAGATTGTTCCCAATGCCCGAAATGGTCGGGACCACCTAAAACATAAGCAGTTTCCATTAGCGGTTGCCAAACAGAAACAGTTCGCCAATCAGTGCCACTAAAATATGCGGCTCCAAAAGGATGAGTATGAATCCAACATTTAACAGGTAAAGTCATACCAACAGGGTCAATCTTAAAATCAACAAAACCTGCTGTTCCGTAAGAGATATGTAGTTTATCATCACCATCAACCACTACTTGAACTTCAAGCCCATTTAGAATAATAGTAGAGGCATTCCAAATAGAAAAGTGGAATGCTTCACTACTGAAATCTTTCTTTTCTTTTAGGTATTCATCAGTAATGAGTTTTACAATGGCATCTTGAAAGAAAGTCCTTTCTTCCACCATATCCTCAAATGCTTGAATGCTTTGCCTATCCATCTCGTCTAAATAATCTGGGTCATAACTGCTCATCTCAAACACCTCGCAACTTGTTCAACTTCTTCTCCAACTTGGCCGCCTTCTTAGCCTTTCGTGCTATTCTACGACGCTTCCAACGGCTCATATTGGCATTCTTAGCCTCTTCCTTCTTCCGCTTTGAAATAACCTTAGTTGCCTCCTTAAGCATAGCAATATGCTCAGGTTGTTCACTATCAACAATCATTTCTAACCTTTGAGCAAGTGAGGCATAACTTCGACCAAATTTATTTCTTGCTTCATCAATTGACAATTCATAGAAATTACACAGTAGTTCGAATTCCTCTTCGTGTTTCCAATGCTTTTGACTTCTTTCATGCTTTCGTTCTGGAAGTGTTTCTAATACTTCCTTTACTTCACTAAGCATTTCCTTCTCATCGTTTGAAAGATGGCGAGTTGTTGGATTACCATGCTTTTCAACAAATACATCAATCTTCTCAGGTAGATTCTCTACCTTTGTTTCAATTGGCTTAGGTGGCTTCCCGTCACCACGATGAGTTCCAGTCATGTCTAAAATATCTATCATCTTTTGACGCTTAAAAGCAGTGTATCTTGAAGAAACCCCACCTTTCTTAAGTATAGACCACTGTTGCTCAATAGAACGAATAGTTCGGTTATCGAATCTTTCACTAGCAATCTTTCGAATTACCTGTCCTTTACTGCTTTTTTTAACCTCACATTCATACATACAATGGAGAAGAATAAGTTTTTCATCTTCCGTCCATCGAACCTTTGAACCTGTTCCACGACCTTTTGCCTTGATAACTGACTTTTCAGAAATTTCCGCTTTAACAAGAAGTTCAGCAATTGCTTTTTGCAGGAAAGACTTACTTAGTTTTCCTTTCAGTGCATTACCATACAGGAGTTCAGTAGTGCGCTTAAGTTCTTTCTTAGAAATATTATCATCAGTTGTTAGGTTAGCGTAAAACCTACATTGTTTCTTTGTTGCTGGCTCATAATTTTCTGGTATTTTCATTTTATTTTCCTCCTTATTTTCTTTTGTTTTTCCTGCCAATGCTGACATTCTAGTATTAATATTCTTTCCTGTTCTCTTAACAGAATAAACTTGTTCTAACCTTCGTGAAATGACATTCCAAGTTAATCCTTCTTCTCTCAATTTCAAAACAAACTCAATTTGTTCTTCTGTCCATTTATTGTACTTCATACATTCACAACCTTAAAGTCACATACTTCTTCATTATTAAAGAATCTTTGAGTCCACTGTGCGCCCATTCCTGCGATAGCAATTTGCATAAAGTGAACATTTTTATTTGTTCCATCCCAACTATCTCCTTGACAACTAAATGAACCATCTTTACCTGCTAAAAGCGTATCGTACATTTTGGGGTCGGCTTGATGGCTAACAAGGGCGGCGTTCCTACCTTGTGCCCGTAAGTCCAACCACTTAATACTTGTGTTGTAAAGGGTTCGCCTAACTGACAAATTATCAACACAACAGATAACCAAGTCAAATCCGTTCATTTGTTTCTCAGTTAGAATTGGGAACTTAGAAAAGTGATTAACTGATTCATATTCATTCATCATTACACTTGCCTTATTTTGCCCAACATGCCCTTTCATAAAGTTTTGATAGGTTAAGTTCTTTGTTTCAACTGAATCGGGGTCTGCAACAGTAATGTTGTATAGTCCGACTTTATCTAAGAACTGAGTCAAAAATGACCCAATTCCGCCTGTTCCAATTATTAGTATTTTTCTCATATTTATTCTCTCCTTATTTTTGCATTCGTTGTTCTCTCATTTTTCTGTCGTAGTCTTCTTCCCACTTCAAATAGTCTTCTTCATTCAATATGTGCATATGCCAATCATAAGAATGTTCTTTCATTTTTTCCCAATCAATTTTGATTGAACAGTATTCGCATTTTTTATCATCACATAGTTCACTGCTTCTTTCTTCTGTATCAAAACAAAGATAAGAATCATAGTGAAAGTTATAATCAATAAAATATCCTTTTCCTCTCCTTTCTTTAAGCCATTTACCTTCAGGTGTAAGAGGCAAAACATCAAACCTAGCGACTATATGAGTTTCACATATAGGACAATCCCATTCAGTTTCTGCCAAATGCCATTCTTCCATAGCCATAGTGCGGGTTCTTAGAAGAACTTCTGCCTTTTCACGACAATACGGGCAATCGCTTTGTAGGTTTTTCATAGTCTCAACTATGTTGTTTTCTTTTTCAATCTCGAATTCATTCATTTTTATTCTCTCCTTAATTCGCTTAGTTGTTTGCCTTTTACTTGGGCACAAGTTTCCAAACCAATTAAAACCAATAAGTCCTTAGTTTGTTTTTTAATTGCAGACCTAGAATAATCACTTCTTTCTGCGATGAGTTTCAATGTTATGTTTGGATGAACAAACACATTCTTTGCAATCCAGCATATACTTTCGTAGTATGCACCACGCTTATTATATTCTGACCTTTCTACAATAGGCTCAAAGAACTCTAAGGTTTCCATACATCTAGAAATGAAAAGTATATCGTCAGTAATCTTATTTGCTGCTTTTTTGAGCAAGAAAGGTGGGTCTGCTTGTATGTGTCGCAAACGACTACCATAATAGGTAGTTATCTTTCTCATCAACCTATTCAGTGTTTTACCATTACAAGCAAATTCAGTACAGGCTTCCTTAATAGTAATTGGTGTTTTATTTTCCTTTAAAACATACCATACTACTGCTGTTGCTCTAATCTCAAGAGAGTGAGCATTAGAAAATACACTCTTAGAGTGTAATTCTCTATAAACAGAATCTACTCTATCTTTAAGGGTTTCAGTAGAATTGAAATTCGACAATACCATATGAGAAAAGACTATCGCCTTTCTAAGATGATTATCCCTTGTTGAATACCTATTATGCGTTTTCTTTAATTTACCAGAAGTAATTACACTACCAAGACCAATTCTCTCTTTAGTATGAGTTTCTACACTGTTAGAGACAGCCCTCACTGTTTCCTCAAACATTTCAGTAGCGACAATCAAACCACACTCTTTACAAGCGGTTTCTCCCATCACTTCGTCATATTCAAATTCATTGGTTTGACATTCTATGCATTTCATTAAAATCCTTCCTATTTGCATTTGCAGGTGCTACCAAATATCTTTTGATAGTATTCACTATTTCTATTGTGTGAGTATCATTTATAAGAGCCAGTGCTCTTGTTGCGAATTGGTCGCCAAGCGAAGAACCTTTACTCATATTGTCAATACAAATTGGCCCTTTCCATTCCCATTGGCAATCTTCATAGGCCTTTGGAACTCCTTCTTCGTCTGTTTCCAAAACAGGTTGTAAAACATAAGTTGATACCATTTGAATATCTGACTTAAATTCAGTGTTTGATAACTTCCAATCATATCCATTACCTTTGATTAACAAAGTTTGTGGTTGCTTACCATCCATAGTTAATTCAAGACGCTCCGGTTGTTGTGTAACCATTTCGTGAAGAAGTTGAATTGCTCGGTCTTCAACAATATCTTGTTGTCGGTTTTGTCTTAGGAACTGGCGCATCAATTCTAATTGCGAATCAGTTGGTTCTTTGCCCATCAAGTAGGTATATAACCGCTTGATTCCCATATACTTGAACTTTCCAACTTTCTTACCATGTAAGAAGAAAGAACAAAAACTCTTTAGTTCAGTGTTCTTAATTGGTGCCCAAACACCGTCACTGATTTCAATTGCACATTCCTTTTCAGAAATTTGCTGAACCTTCAATCTAACCTCAACCTTTTTAAAATCAATAAAGTAGTGGAATGGAACACGATTTTCCAATACATACTTTACATCTTCGGATAGGCTAAGAACCTTCATTAGTGAAGTCATTAATTTAGTCGGGCTATTTTCCCGCATGGCTGTCACAGTCACTCTTGCTAAGGCATTAGCAATTGTATTCGCACTTTCAGTTTTACCATTCAATTGAAACCTGCTACCAGTTTTAGTGATAGCAATAGGTAGTTCGCCAATGTATAGCAAAAAAGGCACACCATCAGTAAATCCTAGTCTTGGGGTATTTCCTGCCCTTCGTGCTTTTCTTGAAGAAAGAACTCCACTCCACCAACTAGTCAAACTAAAATGAATAGGGTCTTTTGCTCTTCTATTAAAATCAATATCATACGAAGTAATACTACTCCATGCGTCAAACTTTTCCATTTTTATGGTGACGGGTGGATAGTAATCTCTCGAATCATCAGGTTTTCTTACTTTTAATTTTATTTCATGCATATAATCACATCATATATATATTATCACTTTTATTTTTAGCACAGTCAAGGTGCATTTCTTTTTTAATTTCTTCCGGTAATAGCAACTGTTGGCCGCAAATACGGCAAGAGGTTGCAATTCTCTTTTTGTAGGCTCTATGACTACTTGTATATTTTGGGTCTTTTTCTTTCATATTACCACCCAAATGCTATTTTACAGACCTTACAGTTGTCGTCACATTCATCACTATTTTCTTCGTGATATTTAATCGCTTCGCTTCGCAAAACTAAATGTTTATTCTTCCAAGAAGCAAAGCCTATTTCTACTGCTTCGTCTTTTTCCCATAAACAATAGTCAATGCTTTGTTCTAGTCTATACTTTCTATCTGCGGGTTCTAAATCATCACAAACTTCAAATGCTAGAATTAATTTGTTTCTTGATTCATCACTAAAGGTATGTAATAATGATAATATTGCCTTCTTATAATCCTCAAACTTAAGAGAACGATAATCCGGCATTGATTATCACCTTAGATTTCGCAAAGTCCACCTGCACAGGCTAATTCACCGGAAAGGTCAGTATTATCCTCCGATTCAATAACCTTAGTTAAATCAATAGAACCTAACAAACTATACATTTCATCGTATTGTTTCTTGGTGATTGTTTCAAAGGGTGCTTGTTTGTAAGTTCCACCATCATAAGGAAGAACAGCAAGGCCGTTGTAGTAATGTCGATTAAACCACATCCATTCCGCAACATCATCCCATTCGTCTTCTTTGATTGAAATAGTAGCGGAAACATTGTGAGTATTCATACCATCAACATGACCATTACGAACCCAACGAATGCTAAACTGCTTTACTCTTTCAAGTAAATCAAATACAGATTCATCACGAGTTGTTGCTCCTTCTGGTGCTTTTTGTGGAATACTAATAACTGCTTGTTCATCAGGATTAAAGTATTCGTCTTCAACCAATTCTGGATGATTTGCTAATAGGTATTGATAAATCGCTTCATTCTTTCCTACACGAACACGGCGAATATAATACTCATCATGCCATGCGTGAATACCGCTACTTGTTCCAAGAACGAGAGAGGTAGTCCCTGCTGGTTTTACACAAGTAATTCTACTTGCCTGATTGATTCCAATCAATTTGGCAACCCGATGATTCTCAAGTTTTGCTTGAAGAGAAGCAGATTCAATATCTAACATATCAACAACATTAGAAGCAATACCTGTCATAGAAACACCAAGCAAAGAATCTTTTTCGGTAGTCTTTCGCCAAATGTCACGAAGGTAATGGAAGTCTGTATATCCAGCCTGTAATGTCCCTAAGAAAGCGGCGGCTTTTACACGGTCTTCTAAATCCTTTTGTCCTTCAACAGTAGAAGCATTTACTTCTGTTAGATTACAGAATTGGAAAGGTCTTAGTGCAATTTCACAACAAGGATTAGTTCCCCAATCTTTGTCATTACTGAAATAAATTCCGGGTTCTCCCGAACCACTTAATTGAATTCTTTCCCAAACCTGCATAAAGAACTCTTTATTGATTCTATGCCGTAGTAATACTGCTGAATTGTTTGCTCTTCCCCGTTGTGGATTATTAACATACCATTCACCTGCTTTACAAGCAAGCATTTTAGAATCATCTGCACTAAACAAACTAATCATAGCGGCACGACGAATACCTCCTGCAAGGACAGCATCAGCCAAATGGCACATAATATCATGTGCTTGAATAGGTTCAAGTTTAGAACCATTAGGCATATTTTGTAGGATACCTTCAACCTTTACTAAACATTCACGCAAAGGTTGAGGTCCGGGGGCTTTTCCTCCAGAAGTCTTCAATAAAGAACCTTTAGGTCTAATATCAGAATAGTCAAACTTAGGACTATCCTTCTTAACTCCCATATAACATTCCATTAGAACTTTAACTGCGTCAGCCCAACCTTCAATAGAATCATTAATTAAATAACGGCGTTGTCTTGAATCATTAGGTTGTCTTATTTCTGGTAATTGTTCAATATGGTGGCGTTGGACAGAATACCCAACCCCCGTTCCACCGAGAAGAAGAAACATAGATTCACTAAAAGCAACATAGGAGTCAATAGGCATATAAGCGCAGTTATAAACCCTATTCGGGCTAATTTCCACAGGCTTTCCACCAAACTGCATAGAACGCATTGACGGTAAGACCTTTCTTGTTCTAACATAATTTGTGTAAATCTCATTTATCTCATCTCTTAATTGAGGATATGTTTTAATGTGCATATCCTGATTTCGGGTGACTATCTCATCCCATGTTTCTCTTCGTTCTAGTTCTGGCAAAAATCTTGCATATTTCATATGCACTGTTATGTCAGAAAGTATCTGTATCGCTTTGTTTGGTTCCATATTTAACACCTAAATTTACTTGCTTTTGGTAATTCTAGAATAGAAGTAAAGGAATGGAGCCATTCACCATTTTTGTAAATGACCCATTCTTTTTCTTCAATAAACTTCCAGTTATCAAAATCTCCGATTGCTGAATTACCATGCTTAGAGATAAGCATTTCAACACTATCGAAGGTATCACCCCGATAATTTATTTTTGATTGGCCCTTAGCGCAAATTTTCCCGTGTTTGCCTTGCGCTATCATATACATCTCTTCATAGAAGTCTGGCTTAAATAAAGCCAATTCTTTGTATATAATTGGTTTGAGCATCTTCCACCCTTTTGTTTCCAAAAAGAGTTTCAATGCGTCTGCTGATACATTAGTGCATAAGTTCATAGGAGCCACACCCAAAAAAGGGTAGGGTACAGCCTAACGGCCATACCCCACCCAAATTTGTCAACTTGTGACCGGCTTATGAACCTATTTATCCGCCAACGATAGCAGGTGTCAAATCGACAGAAGTAACTTCATCCCAATTGATTTGGGCGATGTTTTCTCTTGTCACCATGACGCTATCAACGAACACCCAATGAGTCGGGTGTGTGTCAATTTGCTCAAGAATGCCTTCGCTTTCCATCACAAGGTCAGTATGTCCTGTTTCGTTCAAAATTCGTAGTTTAATCATTCATATTCCTCCGTTGTGTTCTTGCTACCATCTACTCCCATATAAAGGGAGCCGTTTGGGGCTGTCTTTTCATTTTCGTTCATTTCTCGTTTATTCATTTTTTCACTTCCTTTTTCAGTATTGGCTTTCATAAGCCCTATCTTCTTTCTCGAAATTTCTTTGTTCCAAAAGGTATGCATCTAAGATGGAATCCATCTTTACTTGCATATTATCGAGAATACCTGCAATTACCTTACGATTATAACTAATCCAAATACGATGATAAGTATTCACTATAACCTTCGGTTCATCTCGTTCATTCATTGTAATTACAATTGGTGGCAACTCATTGTCGTCAACAATCCTAAATTCAACTTTCTTTTCTTTTTCCATTACTTGCATTCCATCTCTATTTCTAGTATTCATATATATTCCTCCATATCAAAATCTGGTAGAACTTTGGCAACTACCTCTCCTTCTTCGTCGTACTCTTCTTGCATAATTTGGTCAAATACCCACTTAGCATCTTCACTGATAACCAGTCGAGTTTTATCAGACCTCAATGAAAATAATGCACACTCTACATTTTCAAGAAATCGCTTTTGCAAAAAAATTACACAATTCTCACTGTATTTAACAATGCTCTCTTCGTCCAAATCTAAATCACTTTCCTTCACAACTTCAATAACTTGGTCAAAGGTAATATAACCTTGATTATAAAGAAGGTTTAGCAAATGCCTATCTATCAATCCCATCATGTCATATTCCTCACTTGTAATTTTGATGGTCATGCCATCACCTGCAACAGTGATATGAGCGACTCTTTATTCTTTGTGGCTACAAGTGCATGAAGTCGGTCAAAATCGGGTGAATCATCTTGGTCAATAAGACCAATAAGTGTATCTGATAATAGTTTAGCCATTCTACTTGGATTGGTGTTGATTAACACCTTTGCCATATCCATACTTAGACTTGCTTTCATTACTTCATGTGCCATACAATCTAAGCATTGAACTCGCATCATTACATCATGCTGATAGTCCGGCTTTAGTGTATATCCTTCGTTATTACATTCTTTACAATTCATTTTGATTCCTCATTATATTCTTTAATTCTTGCGGGTATTACAACCTCCGCATTACATTTGTCACAACACCTGCCATTGACAACAGGTTGTGCATTGTGTCCGTGTACCCAAAAAGCATTACCATTTGTATCATAGTGAATATCAACTGGATTTCCACAAATATCACAAATTCTATCTGATTCCATACCCCATTCATTCAATTCCCTTTCATATTCTACATCTTCATCAGCATTGTAGGCATCTCCTGTCCAAGTCATTCTTCTTCACCTACCCCAAGATGCTTGTTTAGTTTTCTTAGTTCTTCTAAGATTAGATACATCGTTAGTTCATTAATATCCATATTCATTATTCTTCCTCCAGTTTGGCATTATATGTTTGGTTGAATGCCTCAACCTTTTTTGCCATCATAGTATCATAATGGCCTTTAGGCCACCAATTAGGTGGCTGTGTTTTCCAAGTGGCAAATTCCCACTTTCCTTCAAGATAGTAATGTTGATAAGACCGAATAACAAAATCCCAAGTGTGTTCTTCTTGGGGTAATCGGTATTTATCAAACATAGCAATAGTCACAGGAGTTAATCCATTGACAGGGTAATCGTGATTTTCAATCAATTTACGGTATGAACCGCAATCAACAATTCTTTTTTCTGTTCCGTGTTTTTTCTCATAACGATGAGTGTATTCAGAACAAAGGAACACACCGTGATATAAAAGCCAGTCAAAATTATCAAGAGATTGCCTCGCCCAAATGGTTGAGGGGTGATTTAGCATGGCTGGCTTCATCAATCCCGAACCAATATTTAGATGAAAAGCCTTTAAGTCTTTCAATTGAGGCTTTTCACCATAAACATGAACATATTGCATGTAAAGAATGTTGGTATGCAACATTTGACATGTTTCAGTAGGCATCTTGACGATATGTTTGTCAAGCATTTCTTTTGCTGATTGACTCGGACTTTTTGATAGTGCAAATATATTCATTCGGATTCCTCCACAGCACAGTAAGCATCTAGCAGAATGTTAATTACATCTACAATCGCATCATTCACTTCATAGTCCATACCATTTACTCGTTGCCTTGCTACTTCTTTAATGTAGCAAAGTAAGTCAAATTCAGTATCTTTTATTTGTATTAGTTCTTTCATAATTTTAACATCCTTATTGATTTTTGGTATGCTTCAAAGTGGCGCATACCATTCGCCACATATTCTTTGAACAGTATTACTCGCTGTTCTTCGAGGGCTACCGGCCTATTCAAGAATTTCGGCTTGAACAGGCGGTGGGAGCCAATTGGGATTATATCTTTCATATATTTCGTCATAACAACCATCACATATTTTTATCATTATTTTTTCTTCTATTTCTATTAGTTCAAGAGTTTGAAACTCTATTAACATATATTTGGTAGCACCGAGGCCACATGCCCCACATTTGGGGCGTTTGTTTGTTTCTTTATCTTCGCTTACGAAGAATTTCTTTATCCAATCTATCATAATAAAACCTCAAGTATTTTGGGGGAAGGCAAGAGGCCAAAAACCAAACCCCTAACCGGAACGCAATTTCTTGCGGGTGAAACCTTAATCCTTCATTACTCCATAAAACCCAAATACCTGCCAGAATTAACCGGCTGGATTACTCTTGTTAAATATTCGCCTAAGCGCAGTTAGATGAGATTGTTCTAATGCATGTCCTAGTGCTAACATATCTTTAATAGTTGCTAGACTTGTAATCTCATGACTTTGCAGTTTATTAATATCATAGTCAGGAAATCCATAATAGTCTTTCATTTCCTCAAATGTTTCATCAGCCCTTTCTAAGATAGCCAATGCTTGCTTTCTCTTCTTGATTGCACGAATACGACGCTGTTTTTCTTCTTCTATTCGTGCTTGTTCAGCAAGTCTTTCTCTTTCTTCACGACCTGCTTCCCAAGCGAGATTTTGCAAACGACGCTTTTCACGGTATTCTTCTGCTTGCTTTGCCTTAAAACGATTTTGTTCAACAAGTCTTTCTGTATATTTAGCAAGTTGTTCATCCTCTTTATCAACAGTTGCTTGGTGAACATGACGAAGAGCATAGAATAAATTCAAATCAGCCCAAAGTCGGTCATTAGGATAACCATACTTTGTCACTTGATTCTTTGGATTATCTGCATGATTCCAACGCCAAACAATAGAGGCCATTTGATAACCATAGTCGCCAAATTTGCCTTTTGCTCTTGTCATTAAGTTTGAATGCATGTAATATTCTACGCTAAGACCTCCACCTCTAGTCGTATAATGCTTATCTTTAACATTGATTCGTGCGTCAAGTTGTTGAATTGCTTCAAACATCTCATTAAAGTGTTCACCATTTTCTTCCCACCAAGCATCGCTTTTCATTGTTTGAATGCGAGTCTTGAGCCAATCCTCAACCATAGCATCAGTAATATCTTCTTGTCTTAGATTAGTATTTTTCATAATTTGACGGATGATAAGATAAGAACCAATATGGTCGGAACCAACGACTTCTTTAACACCCGTTACAGTATTCTCAACTTGGAAATGATATGCGATATTACGACCACATAGACAATATCCCAAATGTCCTGTTTCTTCAACCCAATCAGGTTGTTGACCATAATGAGTGTGTTTATACACTTTACCAGTAGTTTCCCATTCATCCTTTGCTTCTTCGTAGTTATCTGCGAATGACAGTTCAACCATCTTTCGTTTTAGGATTTTATCCCAACGACCATTTCCTAGACTTCTCTTTGCTTCAATAATTTCTTCCATTTTGATTCCTCCAATATCTTTCTCTTTGTTGTTCGTTTCTAATATCTGTATTTACCTTACTTCGGTATTCGTCAATCACCTTGAAAAACACTTGGTACTTAATATCACCTAACTCAAATTCATCTTTGACTATATTACAAAGCACATTAAACTGTTCTTCAGTGATTCTCTCCCAAAGACTATAACTTGTTACTTTTCGCCTAGTACGGAAATGTTTCGATTTCCTTGTGTCCTTTAGAGGGACACCAAATACTTCACAAAGAAATATTTTACTTTCAGTTATATTGCTTCCCATTTTAATTCCTCAGTTCTTTGGTCGTGGGCCGACATAGTACAAATTCTTTTTTGCCCTTGTAATTGCAACATAAATAATATTGCGTTCTTCTCTCGGATTAGTTGCCTTCGGGTGTGGCATTCTCTCCGGTGTTAAGATATAAACATTATCTGCTTCAAGACCCTTTGCTTTGTGAACTGTTGAGAGCATAATGTCTCCCTTTTGATTAGAGTTGAAAACACGCTTAATTTCAGCAAGTATTCCACCAACAGTATCAGCACGACCAGCGAAAACAGTGATACACTTATGCTTGTCTTCTAATGCATTTGCTTGATTTTGCTTATTAGCATTAACAAGGCGAAGGTATTTAGTATTGAAATCAGTCCTTGCAAGTTGAACAAATTCTTTTGCTGACATATTTTCCTTGTTAGTAATGTTCTTAACTTCATTAATGAGGCCTTTGTGCATGTCTCTTCCGAGAACATATGCTGATTTACCTTGAGAAAGCAAATCATAAAAAGCACTCACCAACGGAGCATTGTATCTACAAAGAACAATATCATTCTTCTGTGGATTGAAGTGCGAATCAACATGAACCGCTCCTTCTTCAGCAGTATCAAGGCAATTAAATTCCTTGACATATCGGTTTGCTTCTTTAACAACCGACTTTGGACAACGCCATGTGAGTGTCATTGGGAAATACTTGACAGTTTTTCCCATCTTCTCCAAACGCTCGGAAAAAATAGCAATTGAATTCGAGTCTGCGCCTCGGAATCCGTAAATTGCTTGGTTTTTATCACCGACAATAATACATCGGCCATTTGTCGTACATCGAACAATCAACTCTCTTTGCATTTCATTGAAGTCTTGTGCTTCATCAACGAATAGAATGTCAAATTGAGGCCAAGCCCAATCAAGAACAAGCGGTAGCCAAATCATATCATCAAAATCAATTTGGTTTGTATTTTCAATACATTCATCAATGACACTACATACATTTTCAATTGACAACTTTTCTTCAAGGGCTGATGCAAACTGGATATTATAATAATCAATAATTTTAAGAACTGCGTCTTCGTCAGTACAATCGGTCATTGACCCTTTGATAAGACTAACCAATTTAACCAATTGATTTGCGCTTTGGAAATCTCTACCAAATACTGGCATACTGTCGATAATGTTCTTTACCTTGAACTTATTAACTTTAGGCTTGATTCCTTGCTTAAAGAAAGCACCAAATCCTAATGCGTGGAAAGTCTTTGCTTCAACTCCTTCCGGTAGTCTTTCTTGTAGTTCAGTTTGAATAGACTTGTTAAAGCAAAGAAACCCTCGCTTTAGATAAGTTGGTAGTCTTCCAGATGCTTCAACAATAGTAAATGTTTTACCAGTTCCAGCACCAGCACCAACAACAATATCATCATTAGTGTTTTGAATTGCATTCCAAATTGCTTGTTGTTCGGGTGTTCCTGTGATATTACTCATTCTTCTTCCCCCTGTGAAAATTCTGGGAATAGATATAATTGACCAATCATTTGTCCCATTTCGTCGTATTGTGGTTCGGCATAGTTAAATCCGATATGCTTAATTGCTTCTTCTGTAATTGCATAGTCTGTTCCTGCTGGACCACCAATGTTAATTGTGTAAAGAACAAAACCCAATTCTTTGCACTTTCGTTGCAAAGCAATCATATTCATTCTAACTGTGTTCTTTACAGGTAGTGGGTCAATTCCACAATGTCCATTAGCAATTAGCGCATCGGCTAACATTTGCTTAGTCACAGACTGTTTGTTCATCAATTCATTTATCAGTATTCGCTGTTCTATTTGGTGTATATTCATATTTATTCCTCTTGGTTAACAGTTTGTTTCTTTATATGCTTAGGAACTGTTAGTCCTAATGTGAAAAGGTGGGCGAAGGAGATACGAATTAAATTGTTTAAGAAACGACAAAGAAACTTAAACAATCTACTACTTCTTGTTGCACCCGTTTCGATATTACTCTCAACTTCGCCCTTGAATGATGGAACTTATCGGATTTGAACCGATGGTCGCTCGGTTATGAGCCGAGTGCATTAACCATACTATGCTAAAGTTCCTTAATTGGTGTCGAAGGCAGGATTTGAACCTGCGAACCTTTTAGGACAGGAATTTAAGCCCTGCGTGTTTGACCTACTCCACCACTTCGACAATTGTTTGAAAATGACTTTTATTCACAGATATTGTGAATGTGAGTTTATTAGCACATCTTCAACAGTAGGGGTCGCCTAAGTATATAAAAGGGTTGTCCGTCGGTGCGACCTATTGAATAGAATCAATTAAAACAAAACAATAGCCCTTATTGTTGAATAGATGCACTACTGGCGGGGAGAAAACTTTCACCGGAGATGCGTTGAGTTTTTTTAAACAAGAACAAACTCCCCATGTAGCAAAAAAAGAAACAAAGGGGGGCGAACCCCCCAATGTTTCGGCTCTCTTAATCCTCAGATTAAGTGATAACTTCAAAGTGAATTAAATTCACTCTTCGGTTGTTTCCGAAGAAAGGAGCGAATTAACGCTTCCGTCCCATGAACCATCACGGTACATAGCCGAAAGTTTGTTTCGCATTTTCTTGGTTTGTGCAGATGCAAATTCATCAGCATCTTCGTAAAGGCCGCCACCGGACTTTGTGTGCTTAAACGACAATGCGGAGATAATTCCGTCATGGTTGTAATAAGCCAAGTTTGCTTCGTTGACAACACCGCAAATTCGGTCAATTGCGACACGAACGCTTGCTGGCACACTGCTCTTTTGTCCTCGGCGGAACGGAGTTCCGTCACGACCCTTAAGGAGAGCCTTTAGAGCGTTTTGCGCCGCTTCTCTCTCGGTTGGGTTTTCCTGTCCTACTTGGAGGTGCAATTCAACAACTTGTCGAAGTGCGGCATCCAATGTTTCATCTGCTTCTAAATAATCGTTAATCTCTATGCATAGAGAATCCCACTTTACTTGTTCCATATTTTTTATCCTGCCCTGTTGGGCAATCTTGCTACTTTCTACCCATATATAAAGGGAGCCAATTTGAGCAATAGGTGTGAATCTCCATCATTGAGATTGGCAAACTCAACTTTATCATCAGTGAAAATCGAAGTCTCAGAAAAACGGCCCGTTTTTCCCTTGCCGTACTTTAAGAAATTCATTTTGAATCAATTATTAGATTTGAGCCATTTTCAACATCTGAAAAATCCTCGTTCCATCCTATTCTCAATCCTACCCCTTTAGGATTGAAAAACGCCGTACTGCGGCCATGCGTCCTATTCATCCTATTATCCTATGGGGGGGTGTGTGTTTCTCAAGAGAGAGAGGTTCTCATAAGTACCATAATAAAAATAGGTTATAGTGTCCCTGTGGTGAGAGTAAGGGGGGTATAGGATGATAGGATGGATAGGATAGATAATAAAAACTATATAAAAATCAATACTTATTATCATAACCTTGCTTTTATTTAGAGGTTAACCATCCTACAAAATAGGATGAATGGTAGGATGGAATCTTTTTGTCATTATAGTATAATATAGTTATACGATATATGATATAAAGGCAATAGGAATTAACTGAATGAAATGATATACAAATGTGGTATAAATATATTCTACCCATTTGATGGTCACAAAGGACTACTATGTTTGGTTGCGCTTTGGTTAGTCAACCTCGATATAGAAAAAAAAAGAGAACGGAGGGCCGAAGCCCCCCATTCTCGCCCAATCGAACAAACCACACCCAAAACCACTCAATACTCTAACTCAATCAATTCCCTCGCAACCCACTTTGTGAAGAATTTTCGACCCATTGTTTTAGAGAGGACGACTTCAAGCAAAAGGTCGCCGTCGTCTTCTTGAAATGAAATCATTACATCATTAAACAGATGCGAGCCATGCCATGCTTTTTCAAAGCGGTATTGTCCCTCAGCCAAATTGACTCGTTGCCATGTTTTCGTTGTCTTAAATTCCATTAGTCCCACCTCGAAGCCAATTGGTCGGCTTTCAACGACTCCAACTCTCGATAGCAATCATCACAAATGAATTGGTCCGAATCGTGATAATCCTCCAAAATGCAAATGGCGCATAAGTCAAAATCATTATTCATCCAATCACCCCACAGTCACAATTGAGTGCAAGGAAACGGTACGCATCGACCATAGCAACAGCATTGTCCTTTTCGTACCAAGTCTTCTTTTTCTTACAATGGCATCGCATTGTCGCTTTTTTCCACTTCTTGTCTTTCTTGTCTTTCATTCTTCTTCCCCCGTCTTGACTGTTGGTTCAGCATCGGTTTGTTTGTACCAAAGGTGGCAAGCATTGTGATGCAAGAACCAATTTTCAGTAAAGGTGGTCAAATTGGTTTCATCGCCATTTTCGACTTTGAATACGACTGTTGTTTTGGTAATTCCCTTGTATTGTCCGGTAGGGTTTGCCTCAATCAATCGTTCAAATATCGCCAATGGAACCCAATGGTGGGCTATTGTCATTTCAGTGTGTATTGCATAGTTTTCAAACATCTTTGTTCACTCCATTAGTAATCTATTATTATGTATATAACTCAGGGTATCGCCAAAGCAACCATATGGTACTGCTTTGTTGCCGTAGGCGTACCTCGATTTTGAAATAAAAAAAATCCCCTCCGACCCTCGAAAGGGCCGGAAGGGTGCAACATGAGGCGAGGCGAATCAATCACTCAATTCACTCGGAGTCGGAAACCTCCGAATTGTCGGCCTTTGGAGCAGGTAGGTCCATACCTGTGAGGTCTGCGGCGTTATACGCCCCGTTCCATCGCTTTTCGTTGATAGCCACCTTCAACTTTCGTTGAACGGATTGGGCCATGTCTGCGGCAAACTCTTCAATTGAAGAGTATCGGCCACTTCGCTTGTTGGTCTGTCGTGGTAGCATTACATCAAGAATGAGGTCTGCTTCACCAATTGAAGCAAATGCATTTTCGATACGACTCGTGACAGAATCCACAGTTGCCATTTGCTCCGCCGTGAGGTTGGATTGAATACCTCGGCGGATAGGGGATTTTGGGAGAGTACCACACAATGAACGAACTGAAGCCCAAAATTTATCTCGGTCCTCGTCGGAGTCTGCGGTCAATCCTGCTTGAAGTGTTGCTTCAATGACCGGACCCAATGCACCTGCGTCATTGTGTTCAAGCCATGTTAAAATCTCGTTTGCCTTTGTTTCATATTTTTGTTGTTCCATAATTTTCACCTGTCCTATTCGTTTGTGAACGAATGATTGGATTGCCTCGCCTCACGAAGCAATAGTAACATGTCTGTAAGTATATAGTTAGGCCGCCAAAGCACACCATATGGTTGTATTTATTTTATTTACAACCATATGGTTCTTCTTTGTGGCTTGCGAACCCCAAAATGACAAAAAAAATAGGAGGAAACCGGCCCGAAAGCCGATTTCCCCCTTTATCCACGCTTTTCGAGGGTTAATCTCTATTCTTCTTCGCCTCGGTATTCGTCAATGTCTTCATGTTCCAAAAACCATGTTTCTTGAAAGTTTCTTTCTTGCCAAGACTGTTTGAACACAATGGTATTCCCCCCCAAATCCCGATATTCGCCTTTGGGATACATTTTAATCAATCGAAGGAATGTGCCCAAATCAACGCCAAAGTGATTTATTGAATAGGTTGTTCTTTGATTCATGCTTCACCACTCCACCTTAATCAATGAGCCATCCCACAATTCGCCGTTCAAATACCACTCGAAGTCTTTTTGAACAATGTTCACCATATTGAAACCGTTCAAGCGTTCCTTTGTTGTCACGGTTTGCCATCCAGCGTCACAAATCCATAATTCGCCGTGTTGTGACATTTCAGCAATAACATTACCATGCAAATGAAGGAACCTTCGCCCGTGAACACATTGAACCCATGTATTACCTCGCTTGAAATCTTGATTGTTCCTAAATGCTCGAATTGCGTCTTCTGTTATCTTTCTCATATCATTCAACTCCTGTATCTGCGACCAAATCCCAAGCAACTTGGAAAAAGGTGAGGGTTCGGTCATTGTCTCCGTAATAAACGGGTTCATCCATTGGAAAGTCTTCATCTTCATCAATTGTCACTTTCATCAATTGTAGGGCTACAATGGATTCGGTCAGTCGGTTTAGTAATGCTTCAATCATTGGTTTCACTCCATTAGTAAGATAGTTGTAAGATTATGAATCAAGGTCACAAAGCAACCATATGGTTGTATAGGCTTCTTTGTTATCATTCCTATTGAAACCTCAAATTTTGACAAAAAAAAAGACCCACACCCCGCCGAAGCAGGGTGCAGGTCGGCTCTCGACCCCGCAGGGTCGTGTTTGTCGTCAATTCATCGAATTGATTCACCAATCGGTGTTGATGCGAATCGCCTTGATGTAGTATCGAGGTGTTGCGACGGATTCGATGGCGTTGTTGAATTCTTGCACATTCTTGCCTCGAACGGTTCCGGTCATTTTCACGACTTTCGTCATGATTGAACGGACATGTCGCTTCATCATTCGATTGAGTGCCTTTTCAGCACCACCACGATGCTTGTAGTGGGTTTCCGAGCAGTATGCGTTTTCGTCTTCTTTGTCAATAATCTTGTAAATTTCCATTTGGGTTGCCTCCGGTAGTAAGGTAGTCCTATCTTAATAAATGTGGGCATACAAAGAAGCATATGGTTGTGCTTATTAATGTCTATATAGGTCTATGATATGGCTGATATTACCATATGGTTTGATTAGTAATTCAGTAAATCAATTAGGTTTAACTTGCTTCATTGCTATTGTTTTAGTCTTATTTGACTCTATTGCTATTGTTTCACTTAATATATATAGTATCTATATATCTCTACGATGTTGACTCTATTAGCATTTATGCAGTTATACAACCATATGGCTTTGTCTAAATTTTTTATTTAATTAATTTGTTTATTTAATAACTAATTTAATGCTTATTTAATGATAATAACTAATAATAAGGTATTATTAAGCAAATAATCGGCACACAGAACAACATATTAACCCTAAAAACGATACGCTTAATACCACATACCGATACCGAAATACAGGGGAGTCTTATGGCTGATGATAATGAAGTATTAGAACAGTTATCTGCCATTATAGAATCTATTAATCCTATACTCGAAGATATACGAGCAAACTCGACAAAGGACAATATACAGACCTCTAAGGCTAATAGGCTTATATTAAAGGAAATAGCATACAAACTACGGTTATTAAAGAATGATGTTATTACTATAATGCACCCTAATAAAACAAGACAAACTAAACTATTCAATTAAATATTATATTAATAACTATTTTTAAACTGGGAATACATTAAAAAACAATTAAAATAGAACGCTAGTGCCACAAAAATTCCGCCACATTTTTTTCAAAAACGACTTTTCATTAAATTTAATAGGGGATATAGCATGACTTGGACAGATAAACTTCAAAAAGGAAGTGTGAACGAAGACAAAGCAACTAAACTAATTAGGTATGCTAGAAATGAACTGAACATTAAAGGGAGAAACCTAGAAAATGTTCTTAGGATTGCATTACAGGAATTAGAATTAATGCGTGGCGAAAGTGAAGAAGAAGGCCGAGTTGATTCAGTAGCCGGTTCTAGATTTGAAAGGTGATTATTATGAATTGGTGGGCTATAATTAAAAGACCCGATATTTCCATGCCTGAAATTGATAAGTATTTTGAGTGGAATCCAGATTTTTTGGAAAAGACAGTGAAGGATTGGGATAAGGATAATCCTGCTAAGGTTCTTAGTATTGAACCACCACAAAGTCCTGACCCTGCCGAAAGAATGGAAGACGGTAGTATTCGATTTGCACCAAAAGGCTCAAAGAAGTTTATTCAAGATTCATTTAAATTTATCACAGATAGGGCAATTGACAATCAATCTGGCCTTTTGAACATTTTAAGAGAAAAAGGATATAAAGTCACTGTCAAAGATTCTAGTTGGATTAAGTCACATTACGGTAATAAATTAAACAGAATCTCAGTCCCAGAAGAAGCAAAAGCATATCTTATCACAGTCGGTTCAAAAATAGCGGAGTCAATGAGAAAGAAGAACCCCAAAAGAAGTGCTAGATTTCCAGATAAGAAAAGAAGTGCTAAAAATGTTGAACTATGGAATAAAGAACATAAGAAATTTAAATTAGATACATTAGAAGGTTTTCAAGATAGAATCCTACGAATAATTGGGAGAACGGAGGGTGATGTTATGAGATATATACAAGAAAATCCTAGTTTTATTAAAAATAAACACGACCTATATCTAACACAACGGGCCTTCCTCAATGCTCTTTGGGTTTGGCAAAACATAGAAAGGCCGATTTACAAGAAAATCGCAAGGGAAGACGATGAGCGAAAGAGAATCGACGACGAAAAAAGAGCCGAACTATACGGAAGGATGGAACAAACTGACGACAGACAAAGAGAATTTTCTCGGCGTGGAATACCCCGAAACACTAAAAGAAATAAGGACCTACAACCTAGAGGAAAAATAGATGTTAATCAATTTAGGCAAAATAGGAGGAAAAAACAATGAATTGGGAAAATATATTAAAGGTTAAAACATTAAGCGATGCTGACGGAAATTACAAGGTTAGTGATGTTTATACTCCTTCCCAGTTTAGTGACATTGTTCATAGTGATTTAGATGAATACCACAATCAGCGTCGTTATTTTGATATAACTTATGACGGTGGGCATCCTCATGTCGGTGGCGCACATCAGTATTTTAAACCAACTAATCAGTATATTAGAGATGCCGTTTGTATGCGATGTATGGTAAGGATAAACGCTCAATAAAGGAGGAAACAAAAATGACTTGGCAAAATATACTAAAGGAACTTTCTCCTAAACAGAAGAAATTAGACCGTAATAAAAACGGTGAAATTGATGGTGAAGATTTTGCCATGCTTAGAGAAGAAAAGGTTTCAAAGGAAATTAAGACATTCGAGAAGGATAAGAACGAGGCTGCATCAGCAGCAAGTTTGTCCGATTTAAAGGAGCAATTAAAAGATGCTCCTAAATACATTAAGACAGCATTAAACGAAATCGAAAGATACTTACAAGGTGAATGATATGACTTGGAAAAAAATAATTAAAGAAGAAAGAGAAATAACGCCAGACGACGAAAAACTTGAGGATTTGAAGGAAGAAGTTAAAGAGTTAGTTGAAGCAATTGTAGAACTTCATGAAAAAAGAGACGATGTTAAGTACTTTTTAGATGTTAAAACTTTAGATGAAATGTATCGAGAAGAAGACATTAAACAAGCATTTAAGGGATTAAATCTCATTTTCCGTGCATTAGATTTATACTGAGTGATTATTATGAGATGGGAAGACATATTAAAAGTTAAAGACATGAAAACCGGCGAAATGCTAAAGGTTGATATTGCAGAATTTATTGCTGAATTAAAATCTAATTTGGAAGATGCCGCATTAGGATTTGAAGGATTAGTTGAATCTGGTAGAAAAGCCAGACTTGAAGTTTCAAGGGTTGATGGTAGATTAACAAGACCACGACTTGACAATGATGTTGGTTGTGGTGTTAAAGTTATTGCAAGAAATCTTGGTGAGGAAAAGGTTAGATATGATATTCAAATTCGATTTGACCCTAGAGATGATACTAAAGGTACTGTTGGGTTAGTCAATGGTAATGAACTTAAGTTGGGTATGAACGACGAAGTTAATGGAATTGGTGGTTTAACAAACAGAATTAAACAAGCCATTAAGGATTCAATAAATAAAAGCAGGAGGCTTTGATATGTCTTGGGAAAGCATTCTAAAAGCAGACTTCTCATTTAGAGATGTTATTAAAAATTCAAGAGGCGTATATGCTGGTATCTTTGACCGTATTCAAATTACACCCGACCTTAGTAAATTAGGCGGTGCAGTTTTAGGAGATGCTCTTAAAGTAGTTGAAGGTATTGATGGTATGACTGTTGCTGATAAAAGAAAAGCGGCTGAAGTTGTTTTAATGGAACCTATGCTCATAGGTCTTGATATGATGAATGACCCTTCTATGGAAAAAGACCTTGATAATTTAATGGAAATGAGAGTGACTACTATTTCTCAAGAAAAAGATAATAAAGGCGAAGAATCTTTATCTCCTGAACAAATTAATACTATTGAAGAAATTGCTAATAAAGCAGCACAGAAAGTTCACGATGAAATGAAACAAACAATCAAGGAAACACTTCAAGATAAATTCGGTGAAGAGTTGCTTGGAGCCGAGAAACAAGAAGTAATGGAAGGACTTCTTGAAGTTGTTTCAAGTCAAGAATTTGTTGGATATACAGCAGTAGTATTAAATGCTCTAATTATCAAAGTCGCTAAAGAATCTGAAGAAAAAGCAACAGAATCGGATTTTGAAGTTGAAGTAAATCCAGACCAAGCCTTTTCGGAAGACTTCATGGAAGCAAACAAAATGGATTGGTTCTCACAGATTAAGCGGTGATTTCCGTGTGGTGGGAGATTCTTAAGAATGCTAAAGTTAGTGGCAAAGCCACTGGCAAGGGTTCTAGTTTTGATGCATCTAAAATTAAGATTAATATTGATGAACCAGACGACTGTTGCGATGAAGTCTATAATAAACTTGTTAAATTTATAAATCGTAATGATGTTGTTGCTTATGCTTTTCCTAATGTGTATATGGTAAGTGATTTTACTAGAGAATCTTTAGATGGATTAGGTCACAAGTTTTATTTAAAATACCAACCTCTTCCGCCACTTAACAGGAAAGCAACCTGTAAAGATGGTGTTTTTTTATACATCCAACTCCGAAGAATTCACCACGATTGTTCGGACACGCTAAAGTCTGACGCTTATCCTTTTTCTTCTGAACAATATCGTAATGCCAAAAAATCATTTGAAGAATCAATTAAAGAATGGAAAATGCTTAAAAATACTTTCTCAAGAGAGTTTAACACATTATGGGATGATATTATGAAGTGTGATGATTTTAAGCGAGAACTTTACCGTACTCCAATTTGAAGGTGTTGATATGAGGTGGTGGAAAATTCTTAAGAATGCCAAAATTAGTGGCAAAGCAAAAGGTAAAGGTTCTTCCTTCGATGCCTCCAAGATTAAGATTAACATTGATGATAAAGACGATTGCTGTGAAGAATTTTGGAAAACTATTCAAGAATTTAAGAATGAACATATAATTGTTTTTAAGGTGATGGGAGATGAGATGTTCGACACTGAAAATTTTAAAAATACTACTTTTGATGGTATAGGCCATATGTATTATGAAGGAGATACCTTAGTTATGCCCATGTCTTCAAATAAACCTTGTTCGGATTCACGCTCGCTGTTTAGTCTTATAGAAGATATTTACTTTGATATTATCGAATCCGGCTACAAAGAGAGCGATTTTGTATCGGTAGTGGACAAGGAATGGAAAAAATTTGGACATTATGTAAAAGGTAATATGTATCCTTTTTTACCGAAACATTATGGACAAGCCACTCTTATACAAGTTAATGAGTGGCCCAAACTTGTAGGTAAATTTCTTGAAGAGTATAATGATTTGTGGCGGAAGTACGAAGCCTGTGAAGAATTAAAGGGATGATACTATGAAATGGTGGAATATAATTAAAGGCTCATGTTGCGATGCTTGCGGCAACTTGAATAAGGAGTCCGGCGGTGTAGCGTTTGGGGGTCATGGCAACGACCCATCTAAATTCAACATAAAATACGGAGGTGACAAGAATGACGAAAAAGACGAGGAAATCAACAGTTGAAGTAAATGGCAACACTATTGAAGCACCGCAATATAAATTTAAAGCGGAATATGCAGCATGGAGAAGAAAGGTTGATAGTATTTCTTCTGAGAAAATTGCCAGCACAGGAAGTAAATTTGCAGATGCAAATAGAGCAAAATACCCTGCAACATTATACGGGCAATTAAGTCACCATGTCAATAAGTATCTTCGGGATAATTCTAGCAATACTGGTGACGATGGTATATTTGAAGTGTTGGATGCAATCAATGAATTACTCAAAGATAAAGAAATTTTCTTTACTCCCGAATTAAAAATATTAATAAAGTTTAGAGATAACATTAAGGGTATAGAAGATGATGAAAAATTAAATCCTAGAAATACTCTTTTTACTCGCCCTACTCGGTGGAAAAGAGGCGAGAAATTAAAGAATAGTAAAACAAGGGCCAAATATAAAATTGATGTTTTGAATGATAAGCCTCAAAGTATTTATGGACATTATCGAGATAATTACTTTGAAGATAAGTATGGTGAGCCGGAAAAGAAAGGTTGGTGGAGTACCGAGAAGAATACTGCAAATCCACCATTAGCACAAGCCATTTATGGTAAAGGTGATTTAGGAATTACTAAGGGGCTATTAACCATTCTTGAAGAGGCTATTAAAGAAATATCGGAAAAGCCAATACCAAATATAGGATTAAGAGTTCAAAGAAATGCTGGTTCTTTAGCGGCAATACCATCTGTTAGAAAGCAAGTTTTTGCACTACTAAAAAGGAATGATTTATTTGTAGGTGGAAAACCTAAACTAAGACAAATGAGTTCTATATTACAAAATATGGAATTTGTTGTTGGTGAAAAATCATTTGGTGGTCGAGCATCGCCTAAAAAGATTATTACTTTCGTTGGTAAATTAGATAACATTCCAAGTCCCATTGAAACATTTACATTGAAGACTTTCGGCCCTACTGCTATGGCTTCTTTAATCATGGCAGTTATTGGAAAGAAGACCTATAAACTTAAGAACGGTAATTACTTAGATATTAAAGGTAGGACAGAAGTTCCTAAAGAAGAAGTAAAGAAGTCTTGGATGGAACACCTTTGGAGGTAAGAATATGACTATAACCCGTAAGCGATGTGCCTTTTGTCAGCACGAACAAAGAGAAGAACTTGAAGCCTCTATCGAACAAGGTATGTCAAGTTGTGATGATTTAGATTCAAGAAACAATTGGAGAAGTGGCACTGCGGCCCAACATCAAAGAAATCATATGGGAGAATACACAAACAGTAGTAATCCAAAATGCAAGTTATGTGTGGACCCAATGCGAAAACATTACGAGGAAGCCCTTTCTAACGGTTCTATCACAAGTGACGCTATTTCTCAGGTGTTAGACATCTCGAAACAGCAGGTGCAACGCCACATGAAGCACCACTTGGCCCCATTGGTACAGCAATCTGCGGCCACTATGATAGCGAAAAAGGAAGTAAATGAGATTGATTTGCTGAGTGCGAATGTTCAGCGATTAGATACCAAACTCAACGAACTATTCCTTAATACAGAATTAGAACCAAGAGAGATTGATAGTCTAACTAAACTCGCAAAAGAAGTTCGAGAGTCATTAAAGTATCTACTTGAGTTCAAAGGCAAACTTGTTCACAAGAGACAAGATACAATTATTGTCGCACAAATGCAGGTTGTTCAAGAAGTGTTAGCACAGAACAATCCTGAGATTTGGCTTGACATTAAGAAAAAGATGCAGGAGAGATTACAATGAGTTGGAAAGATATAATTAAAGAAGAAATGCCTAGACCGCCAAAAAGCAGACTAAATACACCTATGACTTGTGAAAACGGCCATAGTTTTACTTCGGGTGAAGTGAAATATACGAAAAAACTAGGTGCGCCTAGTAATTATACGGTTTCTAAAAAATGCCCTACATGTGGAAAAAAAGCAAAATTTGTTTAAGTGAGAGATTACAATGAATTGGATGAGCATTCTCAAGAATAAAGATGAAATGAAAAATGAGTTTTTCAAAGTAATTAGAAAAGAATATGAAAACATGGGTTGGGCTAAAGCAGATGAGTTTGGGGAACCTACGAACTATTCACAAAAAGGCTATGCTGATTTTTTAATAGAAGATTTTGAAAGTCAATTAAAAGATGGGGCAGATATAGTTGATATAATCATTAGCGAAATCAAAGAAAATGAAATCGTTATGAATAGTGTTAAGAAAGATGACCCTGAAAGAGCAAAGTATATTCAAAATTTCATTAATGAATTAAAAGCAGTAATGGCTTAAATGCAGGAAAGATTACAATAGGTCGGTTTTTCTATGCAGGTACAGAAAGAAAACTTTATGGATTTTCTAAGTGCTGATGCATCTACTGATGTTTTGATAAATAATAAAGAACTTAAAGGAATATCGAGAACAGGTGGAAGAGATTGGATTTTGAAGTTCATGGATGATTTTGAATATATTAATAAATTTAATAAATTCTTTGCAAAAATTGATACTCCAGAATATAAAGTCCATGAGGATGCACTCGATAGAATCCTTAAACCTGCTGGCATTGACTACGATAAAAGAAAAGAAATCAAATTAAGAATATTTTCTAATTTTCAAAGGCTTAAAGATAGTCTTTCTCAAAAAAAGCGTAAGTTCTATGGTAAGTCGGAAAAAGAAATTATGGATATTGCGATTAAAGAAAACGATAAAGATACTTTATTATTAATTTATAATAAACTTGTTAAAAATCACAAAGAGAGATGGCTAAAGGGAGATGAAAACTCTTTGAAATTTTTACGAAATAGTATAAAAAAAGATATAATTAGCCCTTCAAAACTCTATTCTGCATTCGTTAGAAACCTTCCAGAAACAAAACCATCAGCCGAAGAATTCTTAAATGCCGAGAAGCCAATTTATTCTTTTTCTCTTGTTGAACTTAGTGCCGTAGTTAATAAGCCCAAAAAAGTAGATGGTTGGGAACTTGGCAAAAAAAACTTTCCGGTTGGAGATTTACCAACATGGAGAAAAGTTGTTGATAAAACAGATAGGGAATACATTCCAGCAACAACTGGACCAATGGTTTCCAAGTTGCAAGAATTGTATTCTGCAATAGGAAACCCACCTGTCGAAGATACAAGGTTTAACCGACAAGAATCCCTTTTGAATACAATACTTCTTCCTAAAAGCAAAGCATCTGCGAAGTTTTCTACGGAAGAGTTAGAAGGAATCTTGGAAATTAAATTACAAAGAATTGACTCCTTAACTGATAATCAAGTTCGCCTCTTCATTGAATCGTTAGATAATGTTAGGGGAGATAAATCTAAAAAAGCGCCAAATCAAATCTTTTCTAGATTTAGAATAAATAACCAAAAGCCAAGAGATTATCTATATTATTCTAAAAACAGAAACATTAGAATGGTTCCATTCATTAAAGAAATATTGTCCTCTCCAACCGGAGGAAGGCTATTTGAAATCGCTACAAAGAATATGCCAACAGTAAAAGCACAAAGTTTAGAAGCATTTACAGTGGATTACAAAAGAAAAAATCCAGATGCTGGCGATGATTTACAATCAGAATATGCTAAGTATTTAAGAAAGAAATCTATCTCTTCCGATTCTGTTGAACTTTTAAGAAAAGAAGTAGAAGATGATGAAGACGAACTGGAAGAATTAGAAAATCTTTTATTGAATTTGGAAAGAGTTGGAGATGTTTATTTTGCTGAAGATAAAGAGGGAATAGAAGCAATAGATGAAATTTATCAGCAAATTGAAATTCAATTAGAGTTTGAAAGTATTAGCCGAGAAGAAGCAGGTGAGGCGAAAAGAAAATTAGAAAATAGCAGAACTCTTTCATTTGCTATTCTTAAGACTATTACAGATTTACCAGAAACAGACGGTAAAAAACAACCTTTAAGTTCAGTTTTGAAAGAAACAGGGCCATTGAAGGAATATTCTGGTAGTTCTTCTTTTGGTGATATTGGTATTTCCGAGGCTCTAATCATTTCACATAGGTTAGTTCAAAGAATAATGCAAGTAAATTTAACTTCTAGGGTTGAAAAAATTGACTCAATCATTGAAAAGGAAGGAGAATCTTTATCCCTAACAGACCCCACCTTGAAGCAAGCAGTTGATGGTCTTGCAGATGCCATCAACAAAGGCTTAAACGACTTAAATAATAAATTTAGAGAAGAAATCATTTCTCGATTGAATGCTTTGATAGAAAATCCATCTGAAACACCTGAAGTATTTCAAGGGTATGTCTATAATAAGTTGATTAAAGCAGGAATATTCGTAAAGGAGGAACAAGAATGAGTTATCCCCTATTAAATACATATTTACCTGACTTTGAGCAGGTTTTGATGGAAGAAATCAATCAAAGTAATTGGAAAAGTGCTAAAACAGCCCAAAATCCAAAGAAAGCAAGGGGCCGTTTTGTTAGAAAACTAAAAACTGCGGCAAAAACAAGAGATATTCTAGGTTTAATTAAAGAAATTAAGGAATTTTACGATAATAAAGGGATAAAAGGTAAAGCAAGTGGCCTTGATGCTCAAGTAAATGAGCGTTTTAGGCCTCTTATACGGGGTATGACTCATATTTTCTATAACGGTCAAAAAATACAGTTAGAAGACCTCACAGATGAAGATTTTGAAGAAAGAGATGTGACTATTTCCCAAAAAAAGACAAAAAGAGGTTCTTTTGCAGTGACTTCTGACGATATTAATGAATATGAGAAGAAATTTGATAGATTACTTACTAAAGGAGCAGGTGTTTTAGCCACAGAAAATGTCGTTGGAGGGCAAAAATACCTAAAAAAGAACATGGAAAGGCTATTCAAGAGGCTTAAAGAGCAAGTTCAACTAACAAAAAGGGGCAAAATAAAGGGCAAATTGGCAGTTATTGGTGATATAGACTTCGAAATTAGCAGTGTTTTTAATGCAAAAAGCATGAAAAATTACGAAAATAGGAATAACGCATACAACTATTGGAAGTCTGTAAGCAAAAAATTCGATAAATTACGCACCGAATTTAATAAATTTAAGAAATCTATGGCGGATTCTAAGGATAAAAGGAAAGAAACTGCTGATTTACTGGCATTTGATATAGATAGCATCAACTATATTGTTGAATATGATAGAAAAAGCATAAGTGTCAAACAACTTGATGTTGCAGCGCATGATGCTTTTTCTGCTTTCCTTAATTTACTTGGCGGCATAATGGAAGTAAATGATATAGATAATGTTAGGCAGATAACAGAAGAGATTTTCTTAGATGAAGGTCAACAAACAAGACAAGTAGATATTAGTGAAGATACTGCAACTGATACTTTACCGACTGAAATTGTAGATGCAAGGAAATTAATTAATGAAGAACTTCCTCTCGACCCGTTAGGTATCATATACTTTAGAAAGGAACTGAATGAGATTGGTTTAGTAAATACTAATCTTGTTGGTTTAACTGAACAACTCAGAAAATACTATGAGGATTTGACAGAAGAAAACGAATATCCTAATTTAGATGTGGAAGATGCAAATGCCTTATTTGACAATTTCTTAGATAAGTTGGATAATGTTAGAGATACAGGTGATGAGTTATTCTTGCCTATATTTATGGCTAATGACGAAGCATTAACTGTTGAGTATAGGGAACTTAGGAATAAAGCGGCTGAAATAGAATCAAATATAAAAAAGTTCATGGACCTTTTCTTAAATTTCCTACAAAGAGATAGGGCGATATTAACTAATCAAATTAATTTAGATATGTTAGGTCTTGGTAGTGGAAAAGGTGGAGAAGGTACTTTTCCAAGAAGCGGCGGAAGAACATTTCCGTGGTTTAACTATAAAAACTTCGTTGCTGGCTCAAGAGGGACACAACGATACAATATGAAAGAAGCAAAGAATCTAAATGAAGATATTACAACGCAAGTTAATAATATTTGTAAAATCATAGCAGATTGTTTCTTAGGTCCACAATTTTCAAAGTATCGGGCTGGAATAAAATTACCATTCGAGGGTGATTTTACTTTGCGTTTGATTGCAGCAACAAGACCAATAGGTGAAAAGTATAGGGCTGTTTCGATAGTAAATGAAAGGCTTCTTTCGAGAGATACTGCTTTTATGACGGAAGACGATTTTGATGATTTAATAGCATATCTTAAAGAATTGGCTGGTGCAGATAATATTAGGGAATATAAAAAGTTGTATGAAGTTTCCAAAAAATTTGCTGATGCTCTCGATAACATTTTTGATGATGAGCAAGTAGAAAATTCTATAAATGACGATGTTGCCTCTATATTAGGTTCAATATACCGATTGCTCAATGATGAAGAAAAAGCCCAAGCAATAGATGATGGAGAGCATAAATTTCCTAAAGATTCCAACAAAACAGTTTTAGATATTTACAATGAGAGAGATACGGATGAACCGCAGGACATATATGCAGTTCAAGCATTAGTTGAAGCAATTAGAAGTAGAGGAACAAATTTAACATATAGAACAAGTGGTGGAGAATCAGGAGATAACTTCAAAGATGATAAAATTCAGCAATTGTTGCAATTATTAGATAGAGTTGCTAAGAGTGTAGTGCAAAGAAAATTACTTGAAGCCCACGATACATTACGAATACTTAAATCACAACCAGTATATCACTCAATGAAGAATGAAAATAATTTTGAAGACATGGACAGTATTATCAGTAAGATGGAAAACGAATATAACATTGACATGAATGCAAATGAAATTGTTAGTATTGTTAAAGCAGTTGATTCTTTTGAAGGTATTGCTAGAGAATACGGAATTGATGCAGAACATGTATATATCTTAAAGGCGAACTTTAGGTGATTTTATGAAGAAGCAAGGTCCGAGGGTTTTAGAACAAGTATTTTCGTATCAAGGTATGCAGAACCAATGGAACAGCGATAACCCCGAAGAAGAGTATGTTAGGAATATTCCGTCTTGGTATGAATTAGATAAATGGTTAATTCGTGTCGATAGTAACAATAAAGTAATTGCAACAATTGGTTGGAAGGAGTACGATACATATCTTGTTTTAGGTGGCCTTAAGTCTGTACAAAAGAAAAAAATACCTAGTGGAAATGCAGATGCCTTATATGCTGCTAGAGATGCTAGATTACCAAACAAACCAAAAGTTATGGGATTCAGACCTAAAGGTAATATAGAAACTTGGATAGACAGATATAGAGGAAAAGGATTCACAGTTCAAAAAGATGTGGATGAAAATAACAAAGTGATAAACTTAGTTCCTGAAAATGTTCAAGAAGAATTTGAATCAAGATATAAAGGAAATTGGGCAGTTAAGAAGTGGTTTGATATGTTAAGAAATTCCGATGCTGTTCTAAAAGCAAGGTCTAGGGCGGATATGATATGGATTAAACTAGGAACTTCTATTATGCAAGATAAAATACCATTCAAGAATCCTGAGAAATTTGTGAGATATTCTAACTTAGGAAGAGATAACAAAAGAGCGATAAGGTTTTATTTGGAAACAGGATTAGCCAAACCTAAAAGAAGAAATAAATTCTATCAAAATATACAAGAAGAAATGCTTCGTTCAAGTAATGTTCGATATGATGTTGAAGACCAAAGCCGAGGTGACAAGTAATGACAGAAATATGGTTTGAAGTATTGAAAAAGAAAAAAGCAGGTAAGGCTACTGCTACTCATAATAGTAAAGGTGAGAAAAAAGACCAATGCGCTTTAAATGCTGATGATTCATATGGATTAAAAGGTTCTGCGTATAAATCGGGATATATGACTCGTTGCCGTCAAGGAAAACTAAAGAAAGGCGGAGATAATTTCAAAAGAGAAAAAGAATCGGGATTACACGGTTGGTTTTCAAGAAGAGGCGGAGATGGACAGAAAGGTTGGGTTTCTTGCCAATCATGTGAAGATGATAAGAAAGGAACAAAACCTTGTGGTCGTAAAGATGCTTCTAAAGGAACTAAACAAAGATGTAGGCCGACTTGTGGTGCTTGTAAAACTTATAAAAGGAGGAAAGGTGCATGAATTGGGAAGATATATTAAAAATGGACATTGAAGCAAAAATACTTGCTGAAATTAAGAAAGAAGGCGGTGCATTGGGTATGAAGAACCTAAAACAGTTTGGAGAAGAATCTGAAATTAAAGCAGCACTATCTAATTTACAAAAGAAAGGAAAAATATTTATGCACCGAGATGGAGACATTTATACTCATAAGCCTAAAA
>Ga0181405_1000005_pt1 | contig 70331 bp, 66 predicted proteins | sample 28SPOviralmetaG_FD_130134 | JGI IMG/M metagenome (GOLD analysis project Ga0181405, IMG submission 130134) | Marine viral communities from the oligotrophic San Pedro Time Series (SPOT) site, San Pedro Channel, CA, USA - 28 SPOT_SRF_2011-11-29 | ecosystem: Environmental > Aquatic > Marine > Strait...
GGTTTCATTTGGTGGTATCGATTACTCACCTAACAATGCACCAGAGACGTATCATATAACAGCAGAAATGATAGGTCTTAAATTATTATTTGAGGCAGAGTTTCCTGAAGCAGAAGAATTATACACAGCACCTATTAAGTTTGTTGGTAAGAGTGCGGCGTCGACACCAAATGGTGAGGACTTGATTGTACACAAGAGTGATGGGTATGTCGAGGTATGGAATAAGTATTGGGCATTTGGAGGTTCAAAGCCAGATAGTGAAAGTATAACATACAATTATCCGAATCCATTTAAAGAAAATACAGTATTTCAATTTTACTTAAGTGAATCACAGAACGTAAAGTTGTACATTTTAAACTCAATGGGTCAGAGAATCGGAACGTTATTAAACGAGTATGTATTTGAAGGATTACATACCTTTGACTTTACAAATGAACCAAGCATTTGGATACCTGAGATGAGTATTTATGAAAAACATCAAAAGTTAGAACCTGGTGTTTATATTTTTGTATTACAAACGGAAAAGAGATTGAAAGCTAATAAATTTACGGTGGTAAAATAATGGATGAATGGCAATTCTTTTTAGCATTAGCTATAATGTTACCAGCATTATATTGGACATTGAAGTTCATCGTGTGGTTTGCTGAAAAGGTAGAGAGAAAAAAATGAAAAAAATATTCTTAACATTACTTCTTTTTAGTAATCTATTTGCACAAGCAAATAATTTACTTACGATATCTCCGTCTGCGCACACGAGTTCGATTGGAAACGTAACGTTACCAATGATGAGTCCTGCTAGAAATCATATTGATAATGATAAATTTACTTTTACGAGGGTCAATTGGTTGGGTAATATTGTCGATGATATGAACTATATGCACTTTAATTTGGCTAGAGGTTCATTCGATGTATATGCATTAATATTCAACTACGGACAACAATTAGAAACAGACATAAGTGGTGTGGTTACAGGTAGGTTTTCACCTATGAGTTCAGTATGGGGTGTCAGCTGGGGAACTGTGATAAAAGGATATAACGTCGGTGTAACTGGTAAAGTTTTATCACATGATTTATATACACAAAAAACACACGGAACCGCATTTGATGTAGCAACATACCTACCAAAAGTTTATAAAGATTTAGATGTAGATGTGGCTATAAAAAACTTTGGATTTGCTCCAACATTCGGTACGTATAAAACAAAATTACCAACCAGCTTGAATGTAGCCATGACATATCCATACAAACAATGGATGTTCTATGAACAACATAATATTTATAATGGACACGTAACATCTGGTATGGGTGCTTCATATAAATACGAGGTAAAAAACCAGGCAACAATTTTAGCTAAAGCTGGATATTATTCAGATAAGTCGCATGAGTTATCATATCCTACATTTGGTGTGGATTTAAAGTATGACAAATACTTTATAGGTATGAGTTATATTTATGGAGACCAGACGTTACCAGTAAGTAACACATTTAGATTAACAATAAACTTGGAGTTGTAAAATGCCTAAAAACGTAGTAGATGCAGAAGCTGCAGTCGAAGAAATAAAAAATAAAAAGTTTGGATTATCAATCCAAAATATCATAGCGCTTGTAACGGTTTTATCCACAGGTATCGCAGGTTGGTATTCATTTACTGGTCGTATCGATGGATTAGAAGAAATCGTTGAAGGCTTTGCTGAAGCGAGTGATATAGAATTAGTGACAACTAAACTTGATAAGTATGATGAGGATTTCAAATATCTTCGTGAAAAAGTTGATGGTATGAAAACACCTAAAGTTAAGTCTTATGATAAAGATGTAGCTAACTTAAACAATGAAATCAAAAATCTAAAAAGAGAAATCAAGAAGTTAGAAAAACTACTTAAAGACCCTTTATCAGATTTTAGATAGGAGATATATGGGAATATTAGAACTCATAGCTGGTTTAATTATCGGCATTTCGATTGGTAGTTTCGACAGAGAACCTGTCTTACCAAGCGATAGTACAAAAGTTTCTCAAGCGTATTACAACGTATATTATGATGTACATTTTAGAAACTCATATTCAGACCTCTATTGGAACAAAAACTATAGGGATTATTACTATGGTGTAAATTATTATGTAGACACACCTAAATATGTTTACATCAAACCAAAGAAAAAAAGAAGTGGTGAATACAGAAGACGTACTAACAATGGTGGAAGTAAAGGTGGATACCGAGGTGGTGGAAGTAAAGGTGGTAACCGAGGTGGCGGTGGAAAAAGTAATGGTGGTAGAAGAACCACAAGGAGAGAATAATGAAAGATAATAAAAAGTTTTGGATATTATTTGCTATAATAATAGCATTATCTGTAGGTACACAATTAGTTGGACAAGAAGTCGAAGAAACTGCAGGTGAAAAAGTAGTAAAAACAATTCAAGATTGGGATTTCAAAAAATATGAATCCGCTCATAAAAGAGCACATATGAAAATGAATCAGAAACAAGGTGCTCAAAAGAAACAAATGGTGGTGAGACAAGCTCGTAAGAAGATGAGAACACGTCGTATGATTCAGACATTAGTTGTTGCGGGTGTTTCATATTACATCGGATATAAAGTCGGTGAAGATTCTTGGATGGATAAGAAAAAAGATGGTGGTAAAAAACCAAGTATATGGAGAGACAAATGATAAAAATATTACCATTAGTATTAGTATTCTTTGGTTGTGCGGCTTCTGTATCAACCGAGCAATATGTCGGTGAGTATGAAAAACAAAAATCATTAGATGAAGTTGAAGTCACAAAAGTTGATGGTTTAAAACTATATGATTTAAAGTTTAATAAGGAGTTAGAAGAAAGATATCCTGAACTCGCTGAGAAGAGAGTTTCTATGGGTTTGGTTCAAGAACTTCAAAACGTGATATCTTATATCGGTAGATTTAATCTGATAGAAGCCGAAAGAGATATGCAACTTTTAATTATGAATGATTTGAAAGCTAACAAAGCCAAGATTACAAAAGCTAAATATTCAGCTAGTGTTAGTATTTATGATTTCGGTGTTAACTTAAAAGAAGAGATAAAAGCTGGTAAGGTTGAAACAATCAACGAGACTTTTGTCGGTATTCAAGTAAAGTTGATTAATAACGAGAACACACAATATGTTGTCGGTAGTGGTAGAGGAACCGCATCGACTATAGGTAAGGGGTTTCTTATGAATCCAAATATGGATTGGAACCAAAGTTCTCTCAGTTCCGCATCAAATAAAGCTATGGAGACAGCCGTAGTCAATGTTATAAAAGCTATTGACAGACGAGGTTGGTAATATGAATGGGGCAGAGGTTATTTAGTTTTTTATTTTTGTTGAGTAGTATCTCTGCCCAATCATTCTTTTATAGTTATATAGACCCTTGTGAACAAACAACAGTTAGGACATCCACAAGTTTACAAAACGGCACAGAGGGGTTTCAAGTCACGTACTACAATCGTACAAAATTTTTCACATTAGAACAAGTCATAAGTGGTGAGTTAGAACAATGGACTCAAGATGTATATAGAGATTTTGAGAAATTATTTCCTTGTGCAGTCAGAGTGGCTGAGGAGGTGCTATCATCGGTTATAGCGGATAACGTTTCTGAACAATTTACTAAAAGTGATATTAGTAATGACCCAACACAGGTCAACTATGCGATTCGTTCTACAAGAGGTGAAGAAAGGTGGATAACACAATTTAATAGTGTGTACACGGCTACATCATTCGATGGTAATAGTAGACACGATGGTAACTTTAATTTTACTGATGATTTTAAAAAAACATCTCTTACATATGGTAGAGGTTTTAGATTTAAAGCAAAAAAACAAAATGTACAATTATCTGCTAGTGGATTGACCTATCAGACTTTTGAGGGGTGGGATTGGTTATTATCGACATCTGCAGCTAAATCATTACAAAAGAAAAATTCACAAGCTGCAGTATTAACTGGTAGTTATGGAAGTGTGAGTGGAGTTGGATTTGGTAATATAACAGCTTTGTACGCTATGAGGTATCCTGCAAAATTCACGTTTGGTGATGTGACGTTCTCAAACTACATAGCTTATACACTATTGAGGTATTATGAGGGGAATATTGATGGTGGTAGATATTTATTATTGAGAAGTCCCATTATCTTTTTTCCAACCATCTCGTTTGATTGGAAGATTGGAACGGCATTCACATTCAATGTGGGTGTATCAATGGGATATAATACCGTGGTAAATGATTATGGTAAAAGAAATCAAACCTTTTCAGTATTACTTGGAACTTATTTTTAGGAGACAAAAATGAAACGTAGATTTTTAATTTTCTTACTACTTGGGTTCGCTATGATGGAAATAGCATCAGGTCAAGGTGAGATTATGCGTTCAAGATTAGAACGTGAAAATGAACGTGATAAACAAAGAAAAGAACAAAAAGAATCTGCATTACCACAACCTGCTATTTTAGGTGAGGATTTAAGAATACCAAAGTTAAAGATTAGTGAGTTTGTTAAGGTATCTGAAAATACAGGTATCACAGATAATAGGACTACTATGGGTGTTCGTCAGTTATTGGAGGAGGCTTTCTCTGATAGTAGGTATCAGTTAGTAGCTGATGACAACGCAGATTTTATAGCATCAGCTGAGATTGTTTGGGTTGGAAGACCAGACGAAGCATTCAGTATCATCGGTTTGTTCAGTCGTAGAAAGTCTGAGACTGAAGTTCGTATGAATATTTTGGTTAGAGAGGTAGCTACGGATAAGGTGGTATCAAGTAGAGGTGTTGGAACAATCCAAACAGATATATCTGCTACAGGATTACAGATTGAAGAAGACCTACCTTTTAACCAAAGTGAGTTTGGTGGAGCTATTAGAAAAGCTATAGACGAGGCGATGAAGCAATACAAATGATTAAACTTAAAGATTTATTAATGGAATCCACTTATGCACCATCTAAACAAGCTGGGCCTAGTTGGATAGATAATAAGTGGTATCCCGCTCACACAAAATCCGTATTGAATTGGGTTCGTCAAAGAGATGTGATTCCTCTAACACCATCGGTTGTGGAGAAAGCTCTTGGTAAAAAAATACCTGTAAAATCATTTCACATTACAGGACCAGATGGAATACGACAACTTAAATATGTTCTCAATAGAAAAAAAACTATATCTACATTTACAGCAACTCACGAAGATGAATCATTAGCTAAAGGTCGTGGTGTTCAAACAGGTATGGGTGGTATTATTTGTTATGTAGAGGGACATTTATTAGCAAAAAGGTCTATGGATTTTGATACAACACCTGATAAACAAGGTCGTAGATGGGTAAAGGCTTGGCATGTGTTTGATAAGGATAGTATGATATGGACAAATGCTTTAAAATCTTCTAAACTTGATTATGATAGTATTAGTGATAAAATGACCGATATAGAGAGAGAATATCACGACAGATGGATGTTACCAAGTGATGACCCTAATAGGATTAGTTATGATGACTATAAAGAGCAAGTTAAAAAAGCACAAGGGCCAGTCATTAACAAATATGTAAAAGATTATATTGATGTAGCAAACAAAACTTTACTTAAAAATAAAAAACTATTCAAGAAGAGTTTGATTAATTCTAAACATAATAAAAGAACTGCTTGGTGGAATGAACTTCTTGTTTATGATACAAAGATAATAGATATATTTGTAATGCAAAGAGTATTGGATAATAGTGTATTGGCTAAAGTTGAAATAGAAAAATTATTATCAACAGCAAGTGGTAACAAACCAATTACTATCGGTTCACCTGCTCAGTTTAGAAAATGGTTCAAAGAACGAAAAGGTAAAATTCACAAGGGTTAATAATGATGAAACATTTAAAAGAAAATAATATAGGATATTGGAAACATTGGTGGAGAGCCATGAAGATGAGTGGAGCTTTATTCATACACGCTTGGTTACCAGATGTTTTATCTGATTATGCAAGTAAGGAGTTATCTAAATGAAAAAAGAATTTGTTATAGGTGTATTGTTAAACATAGCAACTGTTCTTGCAGTTGTTGGTGTCCGTTATTATTATGCTAAACAAGAAATGGATTTTTTAAAAGAAGATTCAGTTAGACAAGAACAACTTATCCAAGAAAATGAATACACTATAGATACTCTTAAAACTGAAGTGGTGAAATTAAACAACCACGGAGCAAAACTTGTAAATGAAATACAAGATATAAAAACAAAACATTACGAAAGAGTTCGTTGGGAAAAAGAATACGAACAAAGAATTGATAACCTAAGAGAATCTCTTGATTCAGTAAAATTTGAGATATCTTTAGGTGAGAGTGGTTTAATACCATTTGAAAAAGAATTTGGTGTACAAGATAATTATTTAAGAATCTTCGGTCGTACAGGCGTGAAGATAAAAGATAATAAAATCTTAGACTCTGAAACTGATTTATCTTTTGATGGTGAAATAAATATAGGAGCACCTGAAATAGAACAGATAGGTAAACATGAGTTCAAGGCTGTACTACCAAGTAAATCCTTTGATGGATTGAGACTTACGGGTGGAGAAAGTAAACCTATAAGTCTAAAACCACCAAGAAACCAAATATCTTTTGGGCCAATGGTTGGAGTTACTTATAACGCGGTTACAGGATTGACAGAACCTATATGGGGTTTTGGAATAACTTACAACTTAGTAAAACTTTGGGATTGGAAATAAAATGGCTTTTAAAGATATATTTAAAGATGAAAATGAGTTTAATGAAAAAACAATCATTGGATTTTTATCATTCACTATCATGGGAATGTATAGTGCAGTGGATTTAATAACAGGTTATATGGGTTTAGATTTACCTATTAATGACTTTGTTTATAATAGTTTTCTATATATTACTTTAGGGTGTTTTGGTATCGCTGGTGTTGAAAAAGTAATGGGTGGAAATAAAGAAAATGGTAAAAGTTGATAATTATAGGTAGAGAATATGCCGAACAGAAATGCGAAAGATAGAAAAAGAAAAAGAATTTTGACTAACAAAAAATTGGCTAGAGAAGGTAGAACAGCTAAACAATATAAAAAATGGTTAGAAAAAAATGAATCAAAAAACAAAACAGGTATTGGAACTTATAGAAGATAATAAGTGTATCTTCTGTGGAACTTACACAAATGAAGACCTACGAAAGTGGTTTGGTAAAGGTGGTGCAGGTGGTTCTGGCGGTGGAGGTTGGGATAGGTATTCCTCTACTGGTAAAAAACTAGGAAAATGTGGTGATGGTGAAGAGGGTGGAGCGTATGCAGCCTGTCTATCAAAGTCAAAGGCTAGAAAACTTGGTAAAAAGGGAATCGCAGCATTTGTCAATAGAAAAAGAAAAGCACAGAAAAAAGGTGGTGACCCCAAAAAAGGTGGTGAAAGAAGTAAAGGGCAAAAGACCATCAAGGTAAAAACAGGTGCATAGATATCTCGTAGAAAAATTTGATTGTGGCTGTCTTCACTTATATGAAGTTGTTAAAGAAAAAAAGTGGAGTCAAAAATATAAGAAAAGTATTGATTGTAACAACCCAAAAGGTTTTAGTCAAAAAGCACATTGTGCAGGAAGAAAAAAACGAAAATAGGTAATAATATGGATACTTATAATAAATCAGTTCAACATCAATGATTCCACCACGCGACTTGGGGGTCTCCTAAGCGAAAAAATGAGGGTGTCGGTAAAGTAACTTGGCACTCATTAAGTGAAGATGGTAAAGTTGAAATTGTAGATATACAATTCGGTAATAAACTTTACAAAAATGTAAGTGTAAGTAGACTTAATCCAACTGATGAGTCGTCACACTCACATCCAAGAAAAAAGAGAAAAAAAATGAAAGTTGATGAACTAAAACAAATAGTAAAAGAGGCTTTTATAGAGGAAAAGTTTGAGATGTTCTTTGAAAAGAATGTTCCAACAAATCCATCAAAATGGTCTTACTATAAATCTCAAGCTAAAAAGAAGTTTGATGTATATCCATCAGCTTACGCAAACGCTTGGGCAGCTAAACAATACAAAGCCGCTGGTGGTGGTTGGAAAAAAGGTTAAGCATGAACGAAAAACGAGGAACTTGTTGGGTTGGATATCAACAGATAGGCATGAAAGAAAAGAATGGTAAGATGGTGCCTAATTGTGTTAAAGAAGTTTACGATATCTATTGGGAAAATCAAAATGAAAGTTGTGGATACACTTTCGAGTTTGAAAAACAACCAATGGAAGAGGCTGAATACCAAGGTCGTAAAGTTAAGCTCAATAAAATAATGCAAGGTGATGCTAAGAAATTTAAAGTTTACGTTAAAAACGATAAAGGTAATGTCGTGAAAGTAAACTTTGGACAAGGTGGTGATGCCAAGGGTGGTACGATGAGAATACGTAAATCAAATCCAAAAGCTCGTAAATCGTTCAGAGCAAGACACAATTGTGATAATCCAGGCCCAAAGTATAAGGCGAGATATTGGGCTTGTAGAACTTGGTAAAATGATAAAAGTTAGATTCACTAGCAGTGGTCAACAAATATCAAAAGTTTGTAACACTTGTAAATGTCACATTGAAGATTTAACAATAGAAGATATTATTGTTAAACCTAAATGGGCTAACTCAAGTAATATGACTTTCAAATATAGTAACGGAGAAGACATCACAAGGACAGAGTTACCTAGTGATTTAAGTACCTGTACTTGTGAGCATTGTAATGATTAAATTAGCACAAATAAACGAACAAAAAGATTCCAAACACGCAGCAGGTATTGCCTACGTTGTGAATGACGAGTTATTGTGTGTTCAAAGTACGAGTGGTAGATGGGGTATCCCAAAGGGTCATCGACATATTGATGAAACACCTGAAGAAGGAGCTCATAGAGAGTTTACTGAAGAAACCCAAATTATACTAAATCGTGATATTGAATTATCCCATGTTGCTAAGAAGAACAATGGTGGAGACTTTCACGTTTTTATATGCAAGGGTGATAAAAAAATAAATGCACATATAAATCATGAACATATGGCTTGGGGTTATTATAACACAATGAATCTTCCACAACCATTTGACGATAGAGTATTAGGAATATTAGATAATTTATATGAAGCCTCTACAACTGCAAATATAAAAGGACTAAAGGGTGCAACAGGTTTTATCAAACCAGAAGAGTGGCCATCTAAACTAAAATCGCTTAAAAAATCAATCACAGACACTACAGGTTATTTACTATTAGAAAGAATAGACTACTTGGATACAGCAGAAAGATTAGTTAAAAAATATGGACTCAAATCTAAAATAAAATTTGCACGTGGTAAAGACATGGCGGATTATAATTGGGTTACCGATACGATAAATTTAAGACCATCATATCCTACAGTCAAACAATTTTTAATTACAGTATTACATGAAATCAAACATGCTCTTGATAGAAAAAAGATGGGTGCAAAAAAATACGAAAAAGCATACTCCATGGCAGGTGAGATTGCCGTCCAAAAAGGTGGTGATTTTCACGATGATAACAAGTTTGAGGAGATTGCCGAAAAGTGGGGTAGACGTGAGTATGCTAAGTTGAAAAATAAATTGTAATTTGAGCTTTTTATTTGATATTTAAATAAGGTTACTTTAAAAACCAAAGAAAGAAAATAATATCCCGATGAAATCACGTTCAGCTAAGAACAAGGGTAAAAGGTTACAGAATCAGGTCAAAGACCTTATCCTCGAAAAATTCCAACAACTAGAAGAAGATGATGTTCGCTCAACTACAATGGGTGACAGTGGTGAAGATATACTTTTATCTCCCGCCGCTAGAAAGTTATTTCCTTTTAGCGTAGAGTGTAAAAATCAAGAAAAACTAAATATATGGTCTTCTTTAGAACAAGCGGAAAATAATAGTGGTTCTCACGCTCCTTTGTTGATATTTAAAAGAAACAGAACTAAAACATATGCTGTTTTAGAATTGGAAAGGTTACTAGAACTATTAGATGAATAAAGTTGTTAATCTAATAAATAGAGTATTAGGAAACAATGGTATTAAGCTCAAAAAGACGGATGAGTTTATGTATTGGTCTCCTTTCATATCTCATCATAAAAGAAAACTACAGGTAAACATACACACTCAGAAGTGGCATTGTTGGGTTTCTAATGTAGGTGGTAGAAATTTATTTCAGCTATTTAAAAAAGTTGGTGCCTCAAGAGAACAATTTTCTGAGCTTGTAGAGTTAGTTGGTGAACCTAAGTTTTATAAAAAGAATAATCAAGATAAAAAGACAGAGTTAGTAAAATTACCTAAAGAATTCAAACCTCTTTGGAATGGTGGTGATGGCATAGTAAAAAGACACGCCTTAACCTATCTTTATAAAAGAGGTATAAACGATAATGATATAATGAAACATAATATAGGTTATTGTGATGAGGGTAAATATTCAAACAGAATAATAATCCCATCTTATGATTCTAACGGTCAGCTGAATTTTTTCGTGGGTAGAGATTTCTATAATAGTAAGTTAAAATATCTAAATTCATTTACTTCAAAAGACGTTATTGGGTTTGACTTATTCATAAATTGGGATGAACCAATTATATTATGTGAGGGTGTATTTGACGCTATGGCATTTAAAAGAAATGCTATTCCACTATTTGGTAAAACAGTATCCAAAACCCTACAGAAAAAAATAATTGAATTTGGAGTAAAAACTTTATATTTAGCTTTAGATGATGATGCAATGTCAGATACTATAAAAATAACAGATATGTTTTTAGGTGAAGGTATAGATGTTAGGATAATGGTTTTAAAAGATAAAGACCCTAGCGATATTGGTTTTAAAAAATTAATAAAAAATATACAAATGACGCCAACAACTAAATTTTCTGATTTAATGAAATACAAACTAAAAGGTTTTTAATTTGCAAAAACTTAACGTCCCCTTTAATAAATTAAAATACATACACCACATTTCAGATATACAGATTCGTAATCTCAAAAGACACAAAGAATACGAAGAGGTCTTTGAAAGAACCTATAAAGAAATAGAAAAAAACAAAGATAATGCAGTGGTCTATATCGGTGGTGATATAGCTCACTCTAAAACAGATATGTCACCAGAATTGGTTGACCAATTATCAAGGTTGTTTAAGAATCTATCCGACATATGTCCAACCATAATAATTGCTGGTAATCATGATTGTAATCTAAACAATCTATCTCGATTAGATGTCTTAACTCCGATAGTCGATAATTTAAATCACCCTAATCTACATTATCTAAAAGATAGTGGCGTTTATAAGTGTGGAGATGTTTCATTTGTGGTATGGGATTGTTGGACAAAAGAAAAAGACTTTATTCTAGCGGATGATGTTGAGGGTGATACAAAAGTCGTACTATTTCATGGAACTGTAGATAGAGCACAAACTGATTTAGGTTTTCATCTCCCATCTGATGTGCATATTGACAAATTTAAGGGTTATGATTTAGCCTTACTTGGTGATATACATAAAAGACAATTTCTGAATGATGAGGAGACAATAGCTTATTGTGGCTCACTCGTTCAACAGAATCATGGTGAGGGATTATCACATGGTTATCTATTATGGGATGTTCCTACACGTAAATCAAAATACATTGAAGTACCAAATGATTATGGTTACATAACACTTGATATAGATAATGGTGAATTGCCTGTCATAGATAAAATGCCTAAAAAGGCTAGAGTAAGAATCAGAGCATCTAATACCCAACCATCAGAACTTAAAAAATGTTTAGCCATATTACATAAAAAGTATGGTATAAAAGAGATGGTTGTTACACGAACTGACGCTTTGTATAGTAATGATAGAGTTAGAAATGATACAATTACAGTTGGTGATATCAGCGAATCTGATGTACAATTTAATTTGATTCAAGAGTATCTAAATAATAATCATCACGTGACTGACGAGGTTTTATTAAAAATTAAAAACATTAATGAATCTTTAAATCAGTCTATACCTGAAGAAGAGGTTTATAGAAATGTAAATTGGAAAATTAAGACTTTTGAATTTGAGAATATGTTTAGCTATGGTGAAGACAATAAAGTAGACTTTAGTAAACTAAATGGTGTTGTGGGGATATTTGCTCCGAACGCATCTGGTAAATCATCTCTCTTAGATGCCCTTTCATTTTGTTTGTTTGATACCTGTACACGAGCATTTAGAGCAGAGAACGTTCTAAACAACAAGAAGAAAGATTTTTATTGTAAGTTAAATTTTGAGGTCGATGGTCAAGATTACTTTATAGAAAAAACAGCTAAAAAACAAAGAAAGGGTAACGTTAAGGTAGATATAGATTTTTATACAATAGGTGATGATGGTGAACGTGTATCCATGAATGGTGACCAACGTAGAACAACACAAGTAAATATAAGAAAAGTAATTGGTACATATGATGACTTTATATTGACGGCACTTTCTTCCCAAACCAACAACTCTGTTTTTATAGAAAAAACACAAAAAGAGAAAAAAACTTTATTAGCTCAATTTATGGGATTAGAGATATTTGATAAATTATGGTCATCTGCTAATGAAGAAATAAGAGAAGTAGCTGCAATACTAAAAAACTTTAAAAGAAACGATTGGGAACGTGAGCTATCAGATATCAAAAAAGAAAAAGAGGACTTTGAGAAAAAACATGAAAAGTTATTAGAAGCTCAAGGTGTAATAGAAGAAACAAAAAACTTAGAAGAAGACACGGTTAGAGACCTCACTCGAAAGTTAAAATCTATAGACAAATCAATATCAAATATAGATGAGCTTGAAGATGAAAGAGATACTCTTAACGAATCAATTAGTTTTGTAAAAAGTCAATATGAACAGGCTAATGAAAAGTATGAAAAAAGAATAGATGATAAAGAAAAATTAAATGACAAGATATCAGGTCATGAAAATAATGACACTAATAGTAAGTATGAAGAGGCAGTTGATAAAATGGATTATGGTGCAAAACTTACGTCTGATTTGGATAGGGTCAAACAAAATGTAAGTGTCAAATTAGAAAAAGTAAAAAAGCTAGGTGATTTAGAGTACGATGAGGATTGTGACTATTGTATGAAGAATCCGTTTACACTTGATGCGATAGAAACAAAAAAAATAATTGATAAAGACAAAAATAAAGTTAAGGATTTATTACTAAAAATTGATGTATATAATGATTGGTTTCATAACAATTGGAAAAAGATAGAAAACGCACACATAGATTATCAAGAAACAAAACTAGCTTTTGATAAGATATCATCGTTAATTAATGAGTCAAAGCAATCTACACAATTGTTGGATGAAAAAGAAAAAAATTACATCAATCAATTAAAATTCAACGAAGAAAAAATACAAAAGTATTATGAGCAAGAACAAGACATAGTATACAACTCTAATATTGAAAAAGAGATACAAACGACAGAGGATAATTTAAGTGATACAAACTATAAATTAGACAAAGTCAACAAAGAGATAAATTCTGTTTTTGCCGAAATAAAAGTTTTAGATACAAAGAGAAAAAATATATTAGATAACATAGATAAGGTGGCTGACCTTGAGAAAAAATATGAGGCTTACGAATACTATCTTGATGCAGTGAAACGTGATGGTGTTCCATACGAACTCATAACAAAAGCATTACCAACAATCGAGGGTGAGGTTAATAACATATTATCTCAATTGGTTGATTTCCAAATGGTGTTTGAAATGGATGGAAAAAATATCAATAATTACATAGTCTATGATAATGATAATATATGGCCTTTAGAACTTTCAAGTGGAATGGAAAGATTTATATCTTCTCTAGCAATTAGGGTTGGTCTAATAAATGTATCTAACCTACCACGTAGTAATTTCTTAGCTATCGATGAGGGTTGGGGAACAATGGATTCAGATAACCTAAATTCAGTATACAATCTATTTCAGTATCTAAAATCACAATTTCAATTCACATTGATTGTATCACATATAGATTCTATGAGAGATGCGGTAGACACACTCTTAGAGGTTAAAAAAGAAAAAGACTTCAGTAATATTATTTTTGATTAGAATATAATATTGTTCTAGTGCATTTTTCTTTTATCAATTGCTCTAAGAGGGCATACATCTTGATGCCATGCTTTTTACAATGTTCCTTAAGCAGGTCTCTGAATTCTTTTCTTATTTTAATTGTTACAAAGTCTTCCATATAAATAACTATATTTTAACTACTTTTTTACTATATTTTTTCAATAATATTTTTAGTGGATATTTATTTAAAATAGGAGTTTTTAATGGGTGTTCTCCCCCGCCGTTTAATAAAACAAAATCTTAACGAAGTAGAGGTTTTCTTACAAGACGATAATAATGAATTTATCGTGGTGCAAGACATACCTGATACTTTCGGACAAGGTCGTGCATCATTTAAGGTATTCGGCTCAGATTTATTAAAACAAGGTGTAAAGCTTAAAGCTGAAATTTTAGATGCTAATGGAACACCAGTATTCATCACACCTGTAAGATATAGGTATAATAATTCACTTCCTACTTTACCTTTTACCTATTTTACTGTGGAGGTATATTCACCACCAGTCAACGTAGGTGGTAAAGCCGAATTAATTATTTTAGGTGAATTAGATAATGAAAAAATTAATGTCCCATCTGAGTTTGTTGGTAGATATAATGTAAGGTATCGTAAAACAATTAATCTTGATGTCTCAAAAACCACTAATACTTCACCAATTTTATTTTACAAAAAACCATCCGTCACAACTAATGAGACTCTTAAGAAAAGATTAATACCAATTGGTAGTAATTCAATAACCACAACAACAATATCAGGTAGTGGTATATCAGGTTTCTCACTTAATGCTGGAGATAGATATTTTCCAGACCCAACAAGCACGGCTGGTGGAGCACCAGCTGGAACAGACACCACAAACACTCAAGAAGAAACATCAACAATAAAAAATGCACCAGGTGGTGATTTCACAGAACTTTCGAATCTTAAAGCTTTCAAGACAGGTGAGGTAAAAAGACCAAGCATTTTAGCAAAAGTCAGTTCTACAAATCTATTCGCATCAGAAGAACCACCACAAATGAAAATATTTTCTACTGGCTCACTATTCACATCAGATATGGCCGGAGGAGAGATTAGAATCCCATCCTCATCTATTATTGTTTACAATCCAAAACAATATGTTGGTGGTAGTGGTAATGTAGGAATCGGAACAGGCCTTAACTCATTTCCATCACAATTAGACTTAGCAGCGGGACCTGAGTTAGAGGGAGCAAAGATATTTATATCAGATTACACTGGTTCTATAGAACGTGTTGTCAATGACAAAGAGATACACGTAAAAGAGCCATTTTATCTTCAACACGGAGATGGTGCTGAAGTACTATATTACCTAGCAGATTTTGGTAATCATCCATATGCATCATTAGAGACGCCCGGCTCACCACGAGCTGATTTCACCATGTCATTTCAAGAACTTAGTACGTCTGAAACATCCTCTTTTGCGTTTGACTCTTTTATAGATATGACACTTAATAATTTACGTACTTTTAGTGGTGATGTTTATAGGCTGAGGGTATCAGGTGGTAGCAAAACTCAAGTTAGTGATTTTCCTGTTTTATTAGATACCGTACTAGAATCACCTCAACTAATGATTGATACTGACTCGCCGTCTGGAGTTTTAAGGACTGGTTATATACAAAGCCAAGCTCATATAACAAAATATTGGGAGAGTAATTCTAATTTAGAAACTACCTTTGATTCAAGTGAAATTGTAGATGCGGTCAATTTATCAGGTAGTCTTAGTCAAAAAGATGATGTAGGTAGATTTTCACTCAAAACAGACACTAACTTTGAAGTTACTAAAGACGTAGTTTATACTTTATCTATGAGAATTGTTGGAAAAAAAGGTAGAAAAGTACAACAAGATAATTCGGTAAAAAACACTGCTTCTATCAAGTTTCATATATCAGGTTCACAAATACCACCAGATACAAATCCAAAGTATTCTGACCCAACCTCATTTGGAAAAACAATAAAAGATGAATTTGGAAATGTTGTCGGTCTTGAACTAACTGAAGAATCGCCAGATAAAGTGGATTATGGTAAGGTCTCTCATACTTTTAGAGTTCCATTTAAAGAGAGCCAAATAACAAATTCAGATACCACATTACAATTTAGAGTAGAATCAGGTGAGTGGTTTATTTCTGATATATCACTACGACCAGCATTAGATACAGGTTTTTCACCTGATAACGTAAAGGTAAGAGTTCCAATACCTACGAACACACAAAGGCCGGACAAGTTTCAATTTATATTACAATACTATGATGTAAACAATAATGAAGCTGAAGAGGTTACATTAGTTGATGATGTTGACGTAGAAGGACAAGCATTACTTATCCAAGGTGAGGACAATTTAGTCAACGGAACAGTTACAATTGGTAATGTTCAAGGTCAAGGTGTAGAGATAGTTGGAGGTAACTCAGCATTCATTCGAGCAATTGGGTATACGGGTTTTAAAGATGCTAGGGCTGGAACGGGTGGTGGTTTCTTTATATGGAGTGGTTCTGTTGCACCTGGTGGTGAAACACAAGATACATATAATGGAGCAGGTTTAGAAATACATGATGGAAACACAGGAGCCAATGAGTCCTTTTTTAAATTCAGAACCGACGATGCTGATAATGATAATAGCAGTTCGTTTGATTTAAAAACATCAAGATTTTTCTTGGGTGGCACATCACAATTCGTAAGTGGTGCGCTTGGTAATGTAGAAATAAGCTCTTCAAACTTTCATCTACAACCTGATGGTGATGTTGTTATGCAAGGTACGATTACCGCAGAAGCTGGTGGAACGATTGGTGGATTTGACATTGGTAGTTCAGCATTATCAGTTGGTACAGGTGCAAACTTTGTAGCACTTGACTCATCGAACAAAAAATTAAGAATTGGTGCAAAAGCAAGTTTAACGGATAGCAATACAGGTGTCCACGTTGGAACAGACGGAATTGCATTAGGTGCAAGTTCGGTATTTAAAGTAACCAATGCCGGAGCAGTCACCGCAGCTAATATAACCGCAACAGGCGGAACAATAGGTGGATTTACTTTAACATCAAATGCTATTAGTTCTAGTAATCTTTTATTAGACTCGTCTGGTAATATTCAGACTTCAGATTTTGCAACTCGACTAAAAGGTTTTAGGATAAGTGCGTTGGGTAATGGTAGCGCTGAGTTTGAAAATATAAGAATAAGAGGAACTCTGAAAACCACCACATTTGAAAAAGAAACTGTAAACGCAGTTGGTGGTAGATTATACGTGGCTAACTCTACTGTAATGAGTTCTTCCATCTCCTCATCACAAACAGCCATAGCGGTAGATAATGCGAGTGGATTTGAGGTCGACGAGATTATTTTCGCAAAGAAAATAACTGGTACTGGTTTCAGTAAAGAGTTTATGCAAATCACATCTATTAGTAGAGCAGACCCATCAAACGATACAGACTTTACTGGTATTCTTCATGTGACAAGGTCATTTGGTCAATCGGATTTTATAGATGCACCTACTAATTCAGGCTTAGATTTAAATGGTGCCATAAATGCAACACAAACATCTTTGACTGTAGACCAAGCTGATGCTAGAACACTTGACAAACAATTAATAAAAATTGACGATGAATTAATGATGGTAAGTGGTTCACCAAGTTCAACAATAATAGAGGTTCACAGAGGAGTGGATGGAACAGCGAAAGCATCCCACTCCAATAATGCACAGATAAATGTATTAGACAAGGATAGTGCATTTTTATTTGGCTTGGTATCACCTGCAGAAGATTATACCGAGGGTCAAGTTTTAGTTTCTACTGGTCGTTTCTTAGGTGGAACAGGAAATAACACCACAGGTAGTGGATTTATAGAAATAAACGCTAATCCGACCACTGGCGCTACACCTTTTATAGAGATGATTGAGAGAACAGGCAGTGGCATCTATGATATGAAACGTAAATTGGTGATTGGTGATTTGAGTGGGTTTGTTGGTTCTGCGATAGGTAAGAGTGTTTCATTACCAAATAATCCTGGATTTGGTTTGGCTAGTGAAAATGTATTTTTATCTGGTCTAATACAAGCAACAAGTGGTTCTATTGGTGGTATCATTATGGAATCAAATAAATTATTTACTAATCCTGGTGTTCACGGTGGTTCTACTACAGGTTTTTTTCTTAATAGTGATGGTGATTTTAGTCTCAAAGATAAATTTGTATTTACAAATTCAAGTGGTAACTTAACAGTTAATGCAAATTCATTTGATTTAAATACTACATCACTAAGAGTATCATCATCAAGAGGTGGTACTATAGCTTTAGGTTCAACAGCTCCAGGTGATTTAAGTTCAGATGGTATATTCTTAACAGGTAGTGGTGATTTTAATTTACAAAATGGTTCGAGTTTTATACGAGGTACATCAGCTGGTTTAGAAATGAATTATCCTTCATTTAGTGTTGATACAGGAGGTAACATTCAAGCTCAGGGAGCTAGTATAGCAGGTACAATAACAGCAGAAAGTGGAGAGATAGGTTCAGGTAGTTTCAGATGGCTAATTGATGGTGATAAAATAATCAATAGTGCCGAAAGTAACTTTACGGTAGAAATGAATGCAGGAGAAGGAACAGAAGGATTCTTTTTAACTTCAGGTAGTAAACAAGCACAAATCGTACCAGAATTTACTCCTTCATCTCAAGTTTTGGGGGGAGGAGGTAGTAATACGTTTAACTTCACGGGAGGTACTGAAGGTAGCACTTATGGACAAGAAATTGTAGTAGGTCATAATAGTAGTGCACAAACTTCTGCTAGTTTCGGATATAATAATGGAGCAACAACATTTCTGGTTGGAAGTTCTGACCCTAATAATGGTAATACTCTATCGAGTGGTATAAAATATAAAAGCACTGCTGTTCTTGGTCTTAAATCATTAGTGACTTTGGGTAATGGAGGTGAAGTTGCTGGTAATGTTACGGTTACAGGAAACATTCAGTTAATCAACAATGATGATAGTGATGCAGTTATCGAGACACACACGATAGATACAACATTACCTCACGATTTTTTAACCGTTAAGACAGCTAATATAACCGTAAGCACAATACATACACCTAGTTCGAATCACAAATATTATTGGAAATTAAATGCCCTAACCGTTACAAACAATAATATTACAGAAGAATATGTAGTAGGCTCAAAAACCAACACAAATAGTTTAAACAATACTTTTGACGTATTTTTCAAACAATCGATACACACACCACAAAACAATTTAACAGAAATGGCTCCTGGTGGTTTTCAAGCTGTATTTTTAAGTGATTCAACTTTAGAAGATTCACCTAATTCTTATTTTAAAGTTGATGGTAGTGTTCCTAATCAAGTCGATATTCTAGGTGAAGCCACAATTACAGGTTCACTCGTTGTTAAAACAAGAGGTAGTGCACCAAAAACTACGATAGCAGGGGGTACATTAACTTCAACACAAACTATCACTGGTAATAAATTAGTTTCTTCGGGTGAAGTCGAAGTAGCTGCGGGAAGTGGGATAGAATTTGGAACGGTTGCTGAAATCCATCATGCTTCTAGTCTTTTAAAGTTTTTTGCTGGTAATCAATCGACACTAGATATGACACTAAGTGATGCAGGAGCATTATCAACACGAGGTGATATAACTGCTTTTGCAACATCAATTACCTCTGATAAAAGATTTAAAACAAACATCATACCAATTACAAATAGTATTGATAAAATCAAAAAACTAAAAGGTGTTGAGTTTGATTGGTATAAAGAGTATGATGGCGAAGGACATGATATAGGTTTTATAGCTCAAGAAGTTCGTGAAGTGAGTGGACTAGAACCAATTGTGAAGGAAAGAGAAAACTTACGACTAGGAGATAAATCATTAAATGTTTCATATTCAAAACTTATACCTGTTTTGGTAGAGGCAATCAAAGAACAACAAAAACAGATTGATGATTTAAAGAAAAAACTTGAGGAGTTATAATGGCTTTACCAAGTTCAGGTCAGTTATCAATGGGAGCGATAGCCGATAATCAATCATCGGCTAGTAGAGATAATCTTTCATTAAAAGTCCAATCAGAAACATTCGCTTCAGGTTCGGTCGTTGATGGTAGTGGTGCTCAAACAACCGCAAGGTCAAATCTTATAGCCTCACCGTACGCTATTTCAGAATTTTACGATGCTGATTTTTCATCGGATGAGTTCAGTAGTATTGTCATTACAACACCAGCAGGAACCTCAGATTTCAATATTGTTGATGGTGAAAACTTAACAGTAGCTTTTGATACAACACAAGCAGGTACTCACACGGTTCAACTTATTGATAGTGGTGGTAATGTTGATGATACTGAAACTGGTAGTCCTAGTTCAGGTACTGTATCTGTTACTTTTTCGAGTTTAGCTCTTACCGATGACACCTACACACCAAGATTAAGATTAGGTTTCTTAACTCAAGACGGAACGAATATTAATTATCACGATGCTATTGTCTCAGTCGCCGTAACAGACCCTGATGCCTCATCAACACCTACCGTAGCGGCCAGCAGTACATCAACTGTAATCGAACACACGATATCATCTATTGGTAATTCAAATGCTATAGACCATTATAATTGGACATTTGCTAAAGAAGACGGTGATAGTGATGGTTTAAACAGCGGTGAAGGTTCCGATGCTGATACAGTAACCTTGACCGCAGTTAGTGATGCTTCACCTGCAATTACTTATAAGGGTCCTGGTCAATTTTCAATAAATCTCAGAGTAGATGGTAACCCTACTCAAGCTAGAAATTCAGCAACAGCAACACAAGTCTTGCATGAAATACATTATACTAAAGCAGTTAGTATAGGTAACCCTAGTGATGTAAACTCTCAAGCCACAATAAACACCTCTGTTACACACCAAGGATTCAGTAGTGGTGTTGATGTTGATTTGATACAAGCCTCAGATAATTCTGTTTTGTTAAGTAATGACCATGGAACTAATTCAACGATTACAAAAGTAACTAATCAAAATCAAACATTTACTGCACCTGACCAGGCCTCAACTACGTTATCCGTCAAGGTAAAAGCTTTCGATGGTAGTGATACTGCAACATCAAATGCGTTTGATATATTTCCTCTACTCACAACAAGTAAAAACATAATCAATCCCACATCAAGAACGATTTATTCTACAACGAATAATAATGATACTGGTAATTACCCAACAAGTTTTACTTTTAGTGCACCAACGACCAGAACAGACAACGTAACACAAGGGACATACACGGAACAAGCTGACTCAGCTGGTACCATAGCTTTATCAGGTGATTTAACACCTAGTTCTCAAACAACAACACAACCAACGGTCTCAGCAGGAAGTGCCGTCGGTGATGCCACCGTCAGATACACGGTTGATGGTAACTCAAGTCAACAAACAGCTACAGATTGTGCTGTAGCAGTTGATTATATGCCACGAATTTTTAGTGTTGGAACACCAGACATAGCTGGTAACAATACAAATAGTAATTCACTTACGGTTGCATTTAATTGGCAAGGGTTCGCAGCCGCTTCCGCTAGATATGAATTATTTGATGATGAGGATACGAGCACACAAATTGGTGATGATGTTGATAGAAGTTCACCTGATGCTGGAGGAGACCAATCACAAAATGCTTCTGGTGATATTGCTTTCACAAGTTTAGCAAGTACATTTAATGCACCAGATGCAGACACTTATGTGATAAAAGTAACATTGTTCACAGGAGCTTCTCAAGACGGTAGTAGTATTTCTGCTTTCTCACCATCGTTTACTTCAGTAGTGGCCATATCATTTGCACTTATTGGAAGGTCTGGTACATTCAGAGGTTACGATTCATTGTTAGAGGGTGCTGAACAAGCCTCAAGTGCAACAGCTACTAAACATCGATTTGGTAGTATATCAGATGGTGATACGATTTTTAGTAATGCCTCTACAACGACAGCTTTCGATGGTGGTAGTAAAGTATTTAACTTCAATGGAGAAGTTTTTATTATCAATGGTAGTGGTGTTGTATCGAGTTTAAGAACCGATACACCAAGTACACCGAGTATAAATGGAACTGCAGTATCAACCGCTACAGATGATATTGAAATTAGAATTACAGCTAACGCTCAAGTAACGAGAACATTTAGAGTTAATGCACAAGCTGCTTCTGGAGGAGCTGCTTTAGAAGGAACGGTAACCGCAGCCTCACAAGGAGCAAGTATCAGTCAAGATATTTCACTTAAAGATGATGCTGGTTTAACATTGAGTGCAGGTGAAACTTACGCTATTAAAGTAAGAGCTGAAAATAGTCATCAAAATGGTTCCTTCACTGGTACGACAAGTTTTGCTACCGATAGTGCTCGTTCGATAAATATAGATGATGGTTCATCCACAACCGACACTCATCTCAATGAAAGCACGGTTCACTTGAGTGATAAATTCACATTCACGGTTGTAGCAGCAGCTAACGACAAGTTACAAGTAACACTAACTGCGGCTAATGATAACCTAACTAGAATAGCTGTAGATATGGGTCATCTACCATTTACATCTGGTACAGGTACGGTGTTTGCCTCAGATGGTACAGCACAATCCGGTGTAGTGGTATCAAGTGATGTAAGCACATCAACTGCAGTAAGTTTAACAGAAACAGGTTTAAATGCAGGTTCAAATACCGTTCAATTCCAAATCAGAAGTCAAGGTGACGGAGGAGCACTTCCTGAATCACTTACGACTATGAACCTAACGGTTTCAGCACTTCTATTAAATTCCAGTGATAGTACGGTTGTATCAACTGCTAATTTCCACACATATACCGTGAGACAAAATGGCTTATAAAAATAAGAAAAACAACTAAAAAGATATTTATTAATGAATATATATAACATTTTACAATATATAATAAAGTTACTAGGGAGTAAACCTATGAAAAGTGATAAAATTTTAACAACATTTGATGAAATAATTCAAATTACACTTGACCACGAGGGTGGTTACGTACACGACCCAAAAGATTTAGGTGGTGAGACAAATTATGGAATTGCAAAAAGATTCTATCCTGATGTAGACATAAAAAATCTAACTAAGGATGATGCTAAAGATATTTATAAGAAAGATTATTGGGATAAAAATAAGGTGGACGAATTACCTGATGATTTAAAACACATTTTTTTTGATATGTGTGTGAATCAAGGTAGGGGTACTGCGGTAAAAATATTACAACGAGCTATCAACGGTAAAGGTGGTGATTTAACAGTTGACGGTGGATTCGGGCCAGGCACAAAGGGTGCTTTGGCTAAATACAAACCCTCCACCGATAGAGTTCGTTGTTATCGTCTCAAACATTATTATGATTTAATAAACAAGAAACCAGAACAAGAGAGATTCATATACGGATGGTATAAGAGAGCTCTCTCAGTTTAGGAGAAAATAAATGGCAACCCCAACTCAAACAAGCGGTATAAGTGGTAGAACTCTTACTAATAATACTGATAAAGCTAAGTTCGGTAAAATAAAAACAACAAGTGAAGAAATATTAGAATTTACTGGCTCATTATCGGGCACAAGTGGATTTATTGTTGAAAGTGCTGGTAGCTCTGTGATAACTCCGACGGATGGAAATGCAGTAGCCGCTTCAGCTTTTACGGTTAAAACCCTATTCGAAATTGGAGTTTCTAAAGTTAGTGGTAGTGGTACAGTTCACGTAATATTCTAAAATGAATAAACTTACAAAATGGTTAGTAGAATCAATACTGACCGAGGCACCAAGAGTCCCAAGAAAAAAAGGACAACATCGTGGCTCCAAATCTCATTCAGATTTATACACGGATGAAAACCCAAAAGGAACCATCAAGGGTCTTAAGTTTGCTACCGTAAAAGATGCGCAAGCGTCGGTAAGTAAAATTAAGTCGAGTGGTCGTTCCCACGCGCATAAGATACAAGCTGCAGTAGCTATGGAACAACGTGCTCGTGAGATGGGTAAAAAGTCACAAGCCGCCGTGTATCGTAAATACATCAATCAGATGAAAAAGAAAACTAAAAAGAAGAATGAGGATATTAACATACCTGTAAAAATAGGTGATACTATTCTTACTGGTAGGTTTAAAAATAAAAAGGTTGTAGTCAAATCAATCGATAAAGATGACCACGGAATGCCAACTATTAATGGTAAAAAGGTTACAACATTCAGAATACTAAAACAAGAAGAAAATATAAACGAGGGTGTTAACGATCCTGGTATATTCAAAGCTGTATTTCTTGCTGGTGGGCCAGGTAGTGGTAAGACTTATGTAGCTAAAAATTTATTTGGTATACCTGAGCGATTAAACATTTCTATGAGTGGTATGAAGATGATAAACTCAGATAAAGAGTTAAAGTTTCTTCTGAACAAATACGGATTCGGTACAGATTTAGATAAGATGCCAGATGAGTTGTTTAAAGATTTAACATCTAAAGGTCAGAGTGGTTTAAGAGATTATGCCAAATCACTTACTAAACAAAGAATGAAGTTGTATCAAGATGGTAAGTTAGGTATGATTATTGATGGAACGGGTCATGATTATGGTAAGATAGCTAAGATGAAAAGAGAATTACAAGAAGATGGTTACGATACCTATATGGTATTTGTTAATACCTCTCTCGATGTAGCACAACAACGTAATCAAGAACGAGATAGAATATTACCACCAGATTTATTAGAAAAGAGTTGGAAAGGTGTTCAAGCTAATCTCGGTAAGTTTCAGAATTTATTTAAATCAAATTTTCTTATTGTGGATAATTCTAAGTTTTTAAAACCTAATGTAGCTCAGAAAAAGTTTGCTTCACTTGTTAAAAAAGGCGTTAGTAAGTTTACAAAACAACCAATTAAAAATAAAATAGCAAAGAGTTGGATTAAAAAACAACAAATATTAAAACAGCAAGGTCTTTCAGAAGCTTTTGCAGTTAGAGGTAACAAGATAGAAAAATTCATTACTGGTAAGAATCTCACACATAAGGGTAAAAAGTATAAAGAGATAGAGTTTGAAACTATTAAAGTTGATAATCCTAAAAAATTGGTTACACTAAGAATTTTAGCACCAAGAAAATTATTTGGTCAAGAAGTACCTGTGAGATTTCAAACACTTAGAAGAGGCCCTTTTCTTAAAACCGATACGGGTAAAACAGAGACTTTTAGTTTTGACGGAACAATCCCATCACCAAGTAGAAAAATGGTAAAAAAGATGAAGAAGAAAGGGAACACTTCAGTTCCTTATGGTAGTGGTTATGAAAAAATAAAAGAGGACAGAACTAAAATCAAAAAAGTAGTTGGTATCTATGGTGGTAGATTTCAACCATTTGGCCCTCATCATAAAAAAACCTATGATTGGTTGAAGTCAAGAGTAGATGATGCTTACATCACTACATCAAATATAAAACAACCACCAAGACATCCTATGAACTTTAAAGAAAAAGTTCGTCATATGGTAAAGATGGGTATACCAAAAAATCGTATCATACAAGAAAAGTCACCTTATGTAGCTAACAATGTATTAAAAAAGTATGACGAGAAAACAACAGCTGTTATCTACATATTTGGTGCTAAAGACGCGGGTAGGTTAAAGGGTGGAAAGTATTTTAAAGATTATGATAAGAACAGAGGTAATATATTAGGATATAAAGAACACGGTTATATTCTCACAGCTCCTCACGTATCTATTAAAGTGGGTGGTAAGGAAATAAGTGGAACTGTGATGAGACAGTTACTTGGTTCACCAGATTATGAAAAAGATAGAGAAAAATTATTTAAACAAGCTTTTGGATACTTTGACAAGGGTATCTATAATATGATGACAAATAAGTTTAAAAAATTATTTGAAAATATAGATGCTTTTTTGGTAGGTCATAAAATATCAAAAATATTAAAAGAAGCTTCTTCAAGTGCTTTATCACCAACCGATGATGGGCCACCTACATTTTATCGTGGTTTCTCAGATTACAAAAAATATTCTAAATCATGGTTGGATGATATGTACGCAGGTCAAGGGTGGGAAGTGATAAATTATATTTTATCAAAACATGCAATTAATCCTGATTACGATTATACACTTAGTTATTCAACTGTACCAGCAGTAGCTTATGGTAAAACCCAATCAGGCGATTATGGTTCAAGGTTTGGTGTTAATAGTCCGATAGACTCGTATAAGGCTTACATAAACGATGTGGTATTAAGCAATCTTGGATATGAATTAATAAAGTGGATGGGAATAACACCTGACGGAAAATCATATACAGGTGTCGAAGTAGAAACACCAGTTGTTGGTGGTGTTGGTAAAGATAATGTTGCTAATACCGAAGTTGATAAGTTAGATTTAAAAGAAGAAGTCAAGTTAATCATTGAGGGTGGAGCATACGGACATATGAATCATCCCTTTGATGATAAAAATCTTAAGTTTTCAGATTTAAAACAGATAGTTATTAATGGACTCGGTGGTAATTTAAGCCGAGAAGATAATGTTACAGAGAAACTTGATGGTCAAAACCTAATGGTTTCTTGGGTAAATGGGAAATTGGTTACAGCTAGAAACAAAGGACAACTTAAAAATTTTGGAGCAACAGCGATGGATACGGCTGGTGTAGCATCTAAATTCGCTGGTAGAGGTGATATAAGAAACGCTTTTGTTTTCGCTATGAAAGACCTAAGTAAAGCAGTAGGTAAATTATCCGACCCACAAAAAGAAAAAGTTTTTAGTAATGGTAAAAGATGGATGAACTTAGAAGTTATATATCCTGCTTCGGCTAACGTAATAGATTATGATAAATCACAAATTATTTTTCATGGGACTTTAGAGTACAATGAAAGTGGTAAAGCAATAGGACAACCTAAAGATTCTGCTCGTATGTTAGCAGGTATGATAAAACAGGTAAATCAAAATATTCAAAAGCATTTTAAAATAGGCAAACCACAATTCTTATCAGTACCAAAAACACAAAACTTTGGTACAAAGAAAAAAACTTATTTAGCTAGGTTAGATAAATTAAAAAAACAATATGCCCTAAAAGATAATGATACATTAGCACTTTATCATCAAAGATTTTGGGAAGAATTTATTTTTAACGCTGCAAAACAATATCGTTATAAGATACCTAATACTATATTAGTAAATTTAACAAAAAGATGGGCATTTATTGATAAATCATATTCTGTTCAAACAATGAGAAAAGATATAGACAATAAAAAGTTTCTTGATTGGGCATTATCATTCGATAAAACAGACCACGCAAAGTATGTAAAGCAAAACATGAAACCATTTGAAGTTTTATTTTTTGACGTGGGTGCAGAAATACTAAAAAACATTAGTGGATATTTAGTTGCATCGCCAGACAAAGCAGTACAGAAAATAAGAAAAGATGTAATAAAAGCGATAAAGACAGTAAAGAGTGGAGGTGATATCAAAAAAATTGAAACACTTAGACATCAACTCAGTAAGTTAGAAAAGATTGGCGGACTATCATCAATAGTTCCTACTGAGGGAATAGTGTTTAAATATAAAGGAAATACATATAAGTTTACAGGCGCTTTTGCACCTGTTAATCAAATATTAGGATTATTAAATTTTTAGAGGTTATTATGGGAAAAAGTAGGGAAGAAGTTCGACAAGATAAAGCTATGCGTGCTATATTAAGAGGTGAAGCACCTGAAAAAAGAGTCATGGTTGGATATGATACAAAAGATGAAACAACTGGTGACCAGATAGATAGACTATCTGATATTATGAAAGAAGCCAGAATGCCTTGGTTTTGTCCAAGTTGTAATCGGGTGATGAAAAAAAGATTAGATAACAAAATGTGGGTTCTTTACAATCATTGTTTTGAGTGTCAGATACAAGCAGAACATAAGATGAGAGTTAACGGAACATATGATGAATGGATTAAAAGTAAAGAAAAAGAAAATAGGATAGCTTGGATACAAGAACAACGAGAATCTATTGAAGAGTGGAGAGGTCAAAAAGCACCATCGGTATATAATCAAATAAATCCTGATGGACAGCAGTTATCAAAAGAAAAGTGGTTAAATGATAGTGAAGAGTTGAATAAAAAAGCAGATGAGGCTCTTGAATACTTAGAAGAAATGGAAAAAAATTTACAATAAATGTTTGATAAACATAAATCATACGTAATTAGTGGAACTAAAATAATCAGATTGTTAGAGCTGATTGAGGATTTACAAGACATAGCAGGTGATTATGCAGATGAGACAGGCGTGGGTTATGAAATTGAAGAGGATTTTGAAACTTTAGTAGAGGATGTTTTGAAATCAGATATATTTTCTGAAATGGATTTATGTGAAGTGACAGGCAGATACACTTTGAGTGATATAATGGAAAGGGTTGGATTGAAATATTCAACAAAAGGAAGTAATGGACAGAAATAAAAAAGGGCAATTAAAAGATGTAATAAAGCAGGAGTACGTAAAATGTGCAGCTGATCCTGTATACTTTTTAAAAAAGTATTGTGTCATACAACACCCTATGCATGGAAAAATACCATTCCATCTTTATGACTTTCAAGAAAATACAGTATCCGATTTTGTACAACATAGGTTTAATATTATTTTAAAAGCTCGTCAGTTAGGTATATCTACATTGACAGCTGGATATTCGTTATGGATGATGACGTTTCATCAAGATAAAAATATCTTGGTAATTGCTACAAAACAAGAGGTAGCTAAAAACTTGGTAACAAAGGTACGTGTTATGCACGCGAGTTTACCTGGTTGGTTAAAACAAAAGTGTGTTGAAGATAACAAATTGAGTTTGAGATACAAGAATGGTTCTCAGATAAAAGCTGTATCGAGTGGAGAAGATAGTGGTCGTTCTGAAGCTCTGTCTTTATTGATACTTGATGAGGCAGCTTTTATTGACAAGATAGATGGCATATGGGCAGCGGCATCACAAACGTTATCAACTGGTGGACAATGTATCGCATTATCTACACCAAATGGTGTTGGTAATTGGTTTCACAGAACTTGGATGGATGCAGAAGATGGTTTGAATGATTTTAATTTTACAAGACTCCATTGGACTGTACATCCAGATAGAGCTGAAGATTGGAGAGAGGAACAAGATAAATTACTTGGCCCATCACTAGCGGCTCAAGAATGTGATTGTGACTTCATTACTTCTGGTCAAAGTGTGGTTGATGGTGTAATATTAGAAGAATATAGACAAAAACATTTAAGAGAGCCAATTGAAAAAAGAGGCATTGATAGTAATGTTTGGATATGGGAACCACCAAACTACACAAAAGATTACATAGTATGTGCTGACGTTAGTAGAGGAGATAGTACAGACTACTCAGCTTTTCATATTTTGGATATAGAAACATTAGAGCAAGTCGCAGAATATAAAGGTAGAATGTCCACACGAGATTATGGTAATTTATTAGTGAACATCGCAACCGAGTATAATAATGCACTGCTGGTGATTGAGAACAACAATATTGGTTGGGCTACAATACAACAAACAATTGATAGGGGATACGAAAACCTTTTTTATATGAGTAAAGATTTACAGGTGGTTGATGTGCACAGACAGGTAAATAATAAAATAAATAGGTTGGAAAAGGGTTTAGTACCAGGTTTTACCCTAACATCTAAGACAAGACCATTAGTAATCGCTAAATTAGAAGAATTTTTTAGAGAAAAGTCCGTCATAGTACATTCACAGCGATTAATTGATGAGTTGTTTGTATTTATATATAACGGAAGTAGAGCAGAGGCTATGAGAGGATATAACGATGACCTCGTTATGTCATTTTCAATGGGTCTTTGGATAAGAGAGACTGCCCTCAGATTAAGAGCAGAAGGAATTGAATTACAAAAAACAGCAATAACAAATATAAATTCACATAAAGGAATTTATACAAACGAAACCCAAAAAAATGATTCTTGGACAATGAGTGTTAACAAGCAAGAAGAATCATTAGAGTGGTTAATTAAGTGAGGTAAAAAATGGCAGATACAAGTTTATTTGCAAGACTACAAAGATTATTTTCTACAAATGTAATTGTTAGGAATGTCGGAGGTAAACAACTTCGTGTTGCAGATACAAGTAGAACACAATCCTATTCTAGAAGTAATCTAGTTGATAGGTATCAAAAAATTTATGCTGGTGCAGGATTGAGTGGATATTCAGACAGCCTAACAACGAAATCGATGAGATTAAATCTTTTTCAAGACTATGAGGCTATGGATGCTGATGCTATAATTTCTTCAGCTTTGGATATCTATTCAGATGAGTCAACCATGAAATCAGAATATGGTGAGGTACTAACAATCAATTCTAGTAATGACCAAATAAAGAAAATTCTACATAATCTTTTTTATGATATATTGAATATAGAATTTAATCTATGGCCATGGATTCGTAATATGTGTAAGTATGGTGATTTCTTTTTAAAGTTAGATATTGACGAAAAATATGGTATTACAAATGTAGTTCCCTTACCAGTTTATGATGTGACGAGATTAGAGGGTTTAGACCCGGAAAATCCTGAGTTTGTCAAGTTTGTTATAGAATCAAACAGTCAACCATCAAGATATAAAAAACAAAACTCCTCTACAAAAGAAGAATTAGAAAATTTCCAAGTAGCACACTTTAGATTGTTATCAGATTCTAATTACTTACCATATGGTAAATCACAAATTGAAGGTGGTAGAAAAATCTATAAACAATTGACACTTATGGAAGATGCTATGTTAATACATCGTATTATGAGAGCACCTGAAAAAAGAGTATTTAAATTAGATATTGGTAATATTCCACCAGCAGAGGTTGATAATTACATGCAACAAGTTATTAATAAAATGAAAAAGACACCCATTATTGATGAGACAACGGGTGATTACAACTTAAGATATAATATGCAGAATATAACTGAGGACTTTTTCTTACCTGTACGAGGAGGTGATAGTGGTACAAGTATAGATTCATTACCTGGTTTAACCTATGAAGCTACTGAGGACATTGAATATCTTAAAAATAAATTACTATCTTCATTGAGAATACCAAAAGCATTCTTGGGATTTGAAGAAAATGTTGGTTCGAAAGCTACTTTAGCAGCTGAAGACGTAAGATTTGCTCGTACAATAGAACGTATACAAAGAATATCTGTAAGTGAATTGACTAAGATAGCTATTGTACATTTATATGCACAAGGATATACAGACTCAGATTTAATTGACTTTGATTTAAAATTAACAAGTCCATCCACAATATACGAACAAGAAAAGATAGAACTTTGGGATTCTAAGACAAGATTAGCTTCCTCAATGATTCAAGATGGTTTATTATCATCAGAATGGATATACAAAAATATATTTAATTTTACTGATGAAGAAATCAAAAGTGAAGACGAGGGTATAGTAGATGACTTTAAACAAAAATTCAGACGTTCACAGATAGAAAATGAAGGAAACGATCCTGAGGAGAGTGGTGAAGCTACAGGCACACCATCCGATATGGCTATGGGAAGAACAGGACATGAGTTAGATGACAAGGGTGGTTCACCTAAAGGTGGTTTTGAGGGTGCTGGTCGTCCAAAAGAAACACCAAAGTATGGAAAAGATTTTAGTGCAAGAGGTAGAGACCCCTTGGGTAATGTAGATAGAAAAAATGCTACAAAATCTTCAAGGACTTTGGCACTAGCACACTTCGATAAATTGAAGAAATCAATGAAATTGGATAACGAAACTAAAATTTTAACTGAAACAAATGAATTACAACAAGAATATATTGAAGAAGTTGACTCCTTAACAAATGAATAAAATCACTTTACTTTATATTTATAATTAACCATATATACTAAAATGGAGCTTTTTACAATGGGTAAAAAATTAAAGCACTCGAAGATAAAAAATACGGGAATTCTTTACGAATTACTTACCAGACAAATCACCGTCGACGTTTTGAATGGAAAAGATTCTAAAGCCGTAGACATAGTTAAAGATACATTCAACGAAAACACTTGTTTAGGTAGAGAATTACAATTATACAAGTTGTTAACAGAAAAAAATTATAAATCAGAAAATAAGGCTAATCACCTAATAGAGATTGTTGTAAATTCAAGAAAAAGAATTTCAAATGCTAAGATTAAGAATGAGAAGTATAATCTTATCAAAAAAATCAATGAGTCTTTTGACACTAAAGATTTTTTCAATGGTAGAATACCTAACTATAAATTATTAGCATCAATCTACAATGTATTTCAAAGTGAATCGTCACGAGAAGAGTACAATGCGGAACAGGTTTTAAATTCTAAGTTTACTGTACTCGAGCACATTACTAATACTAACATGAATACTAATGATAAGCAGGATAAAATTATTAAGGAATATAGTCAAAACGATAAAGACTTAAGACTATTAACTTATAAAATCTTAGTTGATAAATTCAACAAGAAATATAAATCATTAGATGAATCTCAAAAAGGGCTGCTTAAAAATTACATTAATAATATAAGCAATACTAATCAGATGAGACAATTCGTTAATGAAGAAGTAAAATCTGTTCGTAAAGAATTACAATATCACCTACCAAGAGTTAAGGATAAAGTAACTAAGATAAAACTTTATGAGGCGATAAAGCAAATAGTCAACTTAACAAAGGGTAGAGTAATAGAAGAAAAACAAGTTTTAAGTTTAATGAGATATTACGAGTTAGTTAAGGAGATTAATAATGTCCACAAACGACAAGATTAAAGAAATTATCAGAAGGCTGATTCGTAAAGAAATTGAAGAAGCCTCTATGACAGGTAACCTTGATGGCGGTGAAGGGCCACCTAAAACACCATACGCTTTTCAGACTAAACCCAAGTCTAAGAAAGATAAAAAGAAAGAAAAGGCTATCACAACAGCTGGTGGATATTCTAAAGTGGATGAAGCTAAATTTCATGTTAAAGTCGATGGTTTAGGTAGTGTTATAGTTGATGCTGGTTCTAAGGCTGAAGCTAAAATGATTGTTGCAAAACAAATAAAGAAACGTGGAGATATTGTAAGCGTAACCAGAGTTCAACCAAGTAAAGCAAAACAGGTTGATAAGAGACTTGAAAGTGTAAACGAGGGGCAATACCACAATTATCGTAACGATGACACAATGACCCCAAGACAAAAAATAGGTTGGTCAATGAGAGAAGTTCGTGATAAATTAAATGAGCTTGATAAACTTGTTAAGATAAATGTAAGACTTAAAAACGAACTTAATGTGGATTCTAAAACCTATTGGAAAAGAACCCATGCGGCTATGAAAAAAATAAGTGAAAGATTAGTGAAATTAGCCAATAAAGTTGGACAACTATACTAAAGGAGTTAGGTGTGAATAAGCAACTAATAGTAGATTATCTACCATTTGAAATAGAACCAGACCAGATTAATGAATCCATAAAAGAAAACAATGGTAAATTAGTGGTTAGAGGTGTTTTACAAAGAGCTGAATCAAAAAATCAGAATGGTAGAGTATACCCAAAAGATATATTGATGAGAGAAGCTAAAAAATATACTGAAGAATTTATAGACCAAAGAAGAGCTATGGGTGAATTAGACCATCCAGAGTCTTCGGTTGTAAATCTACAAAATGTATCTCACAATGTAAAGAAGATGCACTTTGAGGGTGACAACCTTATGGGTGAAGTTGAGGTTTTAGGTACACCAAGTGGTAATATTTTAAAAGAATTATTTAAATCAGGTATTAAGTTAGGTATATCCTCAAGGGGTATGGGTTCAGTTGAGACTGTAAATGAGAATGGTTCAGAAGCACAAGAAGTTCAACCCGACTTTGAATTAATCGCTTTTGACTTTGTATCCAATCCGTCAACACATGGAGCTTTTATGTATCCTGTAAACGAGTCGGTAAATAAAGAAATACCATCTGGTAGAACTTGTGGTGAATATTGTAAAGTAGAATCAATTATTAACGATATAATGAGAGGTTAGATGTCACAAGAATCAATAAAAATATGGAAAAAGTGGAGAGATTGGAGACTTGAAGAAGAAAAAATTCCAATGGGCTTTGCTGGATACAAAAATTACTTCGACACCATTGAAAAAGCTATGGAGAGAGTTGAAAGAAATATGAAAACTCTTATCAAAGATTTAGCAAGAGACAAAGATGGTGATTACAAAAAAGAAGTATTAGAATTACAAAAAATATACAAAAGAAACTTGATAGAATTGAAAGTAAAATTTGCGGACTTCAAAAGAAAGAATACTGATGATTAAGTTAAAAGAGTTAATGAAAGATGGATGTGAATGTGGTGGAGGATGCTGCTCTATAACAGAAGGGCCTGATGAACAGAGACCTGCTGATAAAGAAGTTCAACGTATCGTAAAAAGAGAGGGTGAACTTCGTAAAAGAATGTTTGCATTAGAGCAAGTGTTCTTAAGAGATGCACGACCTGAAAACGTAAAATTAGCTAAACAATTAACAAAGACATATAAAGATACAGTTACTAAATTTATGAGAGAGATGATTAAACTTAGAAAGAAACTAAAATGATTAAGTTAAAAAATATAATGAATGAAAATTATTGGACTGGTCGTAAGTTTGGTGAAGCATTACCAACACTAAGATTGGAACAAGATGAACCAGAACATTTCGGTGGTGGTGAAAACATAAAAATTTTAGATTATCAAACAGAACATTTTGATATATGTCGTTCAGCAGTTATTCTTTACGAAAGATTAGTAAAAGATGTCGATAACACCGACGCACAAGATTTAATTATTAGTTCTGCTAAACAACTTGACCACCTATTCGAAATGGAAAAACAAGTCGTTAAGGGTGAAGAGATTGACCACGACCCAATCGACCATGGAGTGGAGATTGTAAATATAGTTTCTTATCAGTTAGGTCGTATCGGTGGTATGATTAATGATGACTTTGAAAGAGATACAAACTTTATAAAACTACATTTGATGGAAATCATAAACAGAAAAGATAGTATTAAGATAGCTGATAAACAAGAAGAAGAATAGTGCCCTCAGTATCTAAAGCACAACAAAGATTTATGGGATTGGTTCACGCTTACAAAAAGGGTGAGGTTCCAGCGAGTCAAGTCACACAAGCAGTTAAGGACGCGGCTAAATCAATGAAGAAGAAGTCAACTAAAAAGTTTGCTTCTACAAAACACGATGATTTACCTAATAAAGTTAGGAGTGAAAACATGAATGAAGATGGACACACAGACGTAGCATCAGCTGAGAGAAAACTCAAACTGATTATAAAAGATGCTATGGATACTATAAACGCACTTCGTGGTATGTCTAACGAAGATTCATTACCAAGTTGGTGGACTGATAAGATTACATTAGCTAAAGATTACGTTGGTAAGTCTCGTGATTACATCATGAATCCCGCAGAATCCGTAGATGAAATCTTTCCTAAAGGTGCTGGAAGAAAAATAAGTAAAGCTATGCAAAAAGGATATACACTTTACACAACTGATAAAAGAGGTAAAAAAGTAAAGAAAATAAAAACTTATGATTCAAGACAAGCAGCTGCTGTAGCGATGGGTAAACTAATGAAAAACTTAGATACAAATTATTTTCCTAAAAATGTTGATGGATTTATGTACGTACAAGAATCCGTAAATGAAGTTAGTGGTGTTGATGTGGCTAAAAAGGTTCTTAAAAATAAACAACACGAAAAAGGTATTGATTTACAGACCGCTAACCTAATAGTAACGATAGATAAAGCCTATGATAAAAATCCAAGATTACAGAAAAAATTTAGAGCTCTACAGTTACCTAAAATGAAACAATTAATTTTAAAGTATTACGGATAAGAATATGATAAAATTAAAAAATATACTAACAGAAAAAAAAGAATTATCCAAATCTATCGTAAATGACATAGCTAAAATGACCGATAGAAATGACCATAATGGAGCACGGATGGAATTAGCTAAAGCTATGAACAATCTCAAATATCAAAACATTTATCAAGGTATAAAAATGATTGCGGATAGAGAGGGAAGTATGCCAAGAGGGTTGATGAAGTATAGAGATGACGTTGATAAGAAGTTTTTCCAATTAGCTAAGAGAACATACGATAATTATAATGATATCCATGGAGCATTTTAGTGATTAAGTTAAAAGATTTACTGAGTGAACAATCTGTAGAAGTAGGAAGCGCTTACGATAATAATGGTGAGATAGAGTTGGTGATAGATAAACACTTTGTAAAAGGTAAGTGGAAAGTTGTTGATTTTGATTTGAAACAAGACTTTTATAAGGGTGGAGGTACATCATCAGAAAATATATTAAAAAAACAGAAAAAAGTAAAATTAAAACCATCTCAGATTAATAAAATAAAAAAAATTATCAAGAATCCTGAGGATAAACACTATCTTGAAAAAGATAATTTTAGAGTAAATGATGTTATAGCAGCGCTAAAGAGAAACAAATAATGAAAAACAAAACATCCTATAAAAGATTAATGGAAATAAATGAAGCTCCTCTAAGCTCACCATCTCAATTACCATTCAGCTCAATAGAAGCACAAAAAATGGTAGAAAAAGACGTGATAAAGATTGGAAAAATAATCGGTAAAGCATCAGCACAATCAATAAAGGTTATGATGGATGGTGTTAAGGGTGGAAGATACGACGCATTAGATTTACAAAGAGCAATTGTTAGTGGCTCAGTCAGAGATACTGGTACAGGTCAAAGAGATTTGATGAGAACCCTTTGGAATAGGGTAAGGGATGGATTTCGTAGGTACACAAAACGCGGAAAACTTAGAAAGTAAATATTTATATTTGAATTGAGGAAACTATCATGAAAAAGAAAAGTTTATTTAAAGAACATTTTAACTCTATAATTGGTGGAGTCGTTACGGCTAAACCATTTGCAGATAATATTAGTCTTGCTAAATTAGTTAAAGAGAAATATGGAAATGTTGATGAAGAAAAGGTTGACGTTAAGGGTCTAACAAATGAGTTATCTAGCTTTGGTAACTTAGGAGAAACAATTTTTGGTACATCAAATATTAAAAAGATTGCTGAAAAACTCAGTTGGATTGCTAATCAGGCTAAAAATCACACATTAAGTGAGACAGAGGATTGGTTTGATAAGATTACTGTGAATCGTAACATGAAAGAATTAACAAACCTTTCTAAGTCTTTTACAAAGATTTCAGATGAAGCTAACGCCCTTCAGCAAAGAATGGGAGCTCTATATGAAGATATGGGTAACATTCTTGGTAGATATTATGACATGAGTGAGGGTCACGTGGATGGTCATGATACAGACGATGATATGACACCTGAAAAAGAAGATGATAGTGAAACTAAATTCACAATAGAACAAGGTGATTATGATAAATTTTTTCAAGGCGCAATGAAGAAGTTTGGTATTGACTCACCAGCTGACTTAGATGATGATGAAAAGAAAAAGTTTTTTAACTATGTCGATGCAAATTATAAAGCAGAGAAAGAAACAGATTAGAGGTAATATTGTTATACGTAAAACTCCGTAAAGGACAGTCTATAGATAAGGCTCTCAGTATATTAAAGAAAAAAGTCAAAGAATCGAAGTTAATGTTAGAGCTAAAAGAAAGAGAACATTATACGAAACCGTCGGCTAAAAAAAGATTAGCGAGAGCAAAAGCTAAAATGAGACATAAAAAAAGTCTAAAAAGCTAACGTTTTTTTTGTAACTATATATTTATATATATAAAAAACAAATACACTGCGAACATCCGTTCATCATGCAGTGTAACCGAAGAAAATTCACATTATAGTTCCCAATAACTATATTAATTCCTAAACCAAGGATTATTCGTAATCCGAGGAGAAACATAATGGATGACTTATTAAAAGAAGCCATCGCAGATGCAAAAGCAGTTCGTGAAACAGCTCTTGAAAATGCTAAAATCGCTTTAGAAGAAGCTTTCACTCCACGTTTACAATCTATGCTTTCTAAGAAGATTCAATCTGAAATAGAAGTTGAAGAAGGTGAACACGAAGACGAAGAAGAAGTCGATGAGAGAATGAAAGATGAAGACGAAGATGAAGTTGAAGAAATGAGATTAAAAGCTCAAGACGAAGACCCATCTGACGAAGATTCTAAAGATGAAGCTATGCATGATGAAGATGAAGACGAAGTCGAAGAAAAAATGCATGATGAAGACGAAGATGAAGTCGAAGAAAGAATGCATGATGAAGATGAAGACGAAGTCGAAGAGGGTGAAGATGAAGATGAAGATGACGTAGACGAAGACCTCGACCTTGAAAGTGTACTTAAAGAGCTTGAAGACAGCATCGAAGAAGACGAAGAAGTTGAAGAAGGCGCACATGAAGAAGATGAAGAAGATAAAGTTGATGAAAACGACGTATCTTCAGACATTGGTGCAGCTGATAACAAAGTTAACAAAAAAGCTGGCGATTCAACCGACATCGGTAACGCTGATAAAGCAAAACACACAGAGTCAGTAGATGAAGACATCGACCTTGACGAAGTGTTAAAAGCTTTAACTGAAGAAGATGAAGAAGAAGAAGTAGCAGAAGAAGTTAATGAAGTTACTCAACTTAAGTCTGAATTAGATGAACATCGCGAAGTAGTTAAGTATCTACGTGGTAAATTAAATGAAGTTAACTTGCTTAACGCAAAGTTGTTATTCACAAACAAATTATTCCGTGGATTTGGTTTATCCAATGACCAGAAAATGAAAGTTGTGGAAACATTTGATAGAGCAACTAACTTAAGAGAGGTTAAATTAGTCTACTCAACATTAGTTGAGTCATTTAAGACTAACCAGCCTGAAAAAATCAAAGAATCCAAAGGTTCAGCTTCTAAGCCTGTAGCCTCAACAAAATCTGAAAAACAAGAAATTATTTCTGAAGGTTCAGAGTTGAGAAACAGATTCAAGAAGTTAGCCGGGATTACTAAATTTAACAGTTAACATATTTCATTTGGAGAAATATAATGTCAAATAAATTAGGCACTATCGAAAAGTTGATGGACGGATACAATCCTGTTCGTCAGCGCATGGAGGAAACTAAAGGCTTAGTAAAAAAGTGGGAAGCCACCGGCCTTTTAGAAGGACTCCAAGATGAGCAGAAAACTCACGGTATGGCAGTTCTACTTGAGAACCAAGCACGTCAGTTAATCGACGAAGCATCTCAAGCAGGAACCAATAGTGATTCAGAACAGTGGTCAGGCGTTGCTTTACCATTGGTCAGAAAAATCTTTGGTGAATTAGCCGCACAAGAGTTTGTTTCTGTTCAGCCAATGAACCTACCATCTGGTCTTATCTTCTATCTTGATTTCAAGTATGGAAGTGCACAGGCTGGATTTACAAGTGGTAACGATGTATTCGGTATTACTTCAGGTTCTGGCGACCCAACTGCTGGATTATATGGCGCAGGTCGTTTCGCTTACTCAGCAAATGACAATGCATCATCAGCTCAATCAAAAGGAACATCTGTATCAGATGGTACTTATACAACTGGCTCAGTAACATTTTCTGATGTTGATTTTGAACCAGACCTATCCGCATCTGTATCAACTGGTGCTGATGCTGACAATGGATTAATGAAGATTAATGTTGCAACTGCAGCATTGAGTGGATATGATCCTGAAGGTATAAGAGCATTTAACATTTCTGGTTCAAACTTTGATGAGTTCTTCCCAGCACATACTAAATTAAACGCTGCTGAGACTGAAATCTCATTTATCGTTAAGAAAGACAGAGCTCAAACACTTGTTGGTAACGTCGTTGTTGATTATCATAAGCAACCAACTGACGCAACAAGAGGTGACTTTGAAGCAACTGCAAGTGGTACTGGCGCAGAATCAGACGCAGGAATACCAGAGATTGATATTCAAATGCGTTCTATTCCAATAGTTGCAAAAACACGTAAATTGAAAGCTGTTTGGACTCCTGAGCTTGCTCAAGACCTTAACGCTTATCATAGTGTTGATGCTGAAGCAGAATTAACTGCATTACTTTCTGAGTACGTATCAATGGAAATCGATTTAGAAATCTTAGATATGTTAAGAACTAACGCATCTGCTAAGACAGAAAACTATTCTGCAAAAGTTGGATTTGAGTTTAACTCAGCTACCAACCTGTTTGAAGAAACTTCTGCAAACTCAAATGCATACACAAAAGGTGAGTGGTTCCAGACTCTTGGTAACAAGATACAGTCTGTTTCCAACGCAATTCACCAGAAAACCCTACGTGGTGGAGCTAACTTCATCGTTGTAAGTCCTGAAACTGCAACTATCTTGGAATCAATTCCTGGATATGCAACTTCATCTGACGGCGATGCATCAGCTAACCAGTACGCTATGGGTGTTCAAAAAGCTGGTCTTTTGAATAACAGATATACTGTTTACAAAAACCCATACCAGTTTGAGAACGTAATTCTTGTTGGTTTCAGAGGAAGTAACTTCCTAGAAACTGGCGCGGTGTACGCTCCTTACGTACCGATGATTATGACACCATTAGTATACGACCCAACCAACTTTACTCCACGTAAAGGTGTGATGACTCGTTACGCTAAGAAAATGGTTCGTTCAGAGTTCTACGGATTAGTAAGAATAGCAGATATTGATAAAGTCTAAATTTAGACCTTTATATATCATGTAACTAAAAGGGGAGGCTTCGGTCTCCCCTTTTTTGTTTGGGTTATATTTATTAATGAATAATAGTATTTATTTGGAGATTTAAATGGCTCAACAACCAATATGGCCAGGTAGTGGTTCGGCAGTAAGTGGCTCAACACCTTTCGGATTTTATGACGAGGACTCAGATTTTCAGACAGAAGCACCGCAATTTGCTACATGGTGTGCACGGAGATTAGGTTTTCCTATAATGTCTGTAGAATTACAAGATACTCAGTTTTACGCTGTTTTTGAAGAGAGTGTATCTGAGTATTCAGCACAAGTCAATCAGTTTAACATTGTAGACAATCTTTTAAGTTTAAGGGGACAATCAACAGGTTCTAACTTTACACACAAAAGAATAACACCAACTTTAGCTAATACGATTAGAATATCAGGAGAATATGGTACGGAAGCACAAGTCGGAGGAAATGTGGACTTGAAAAAAGGTTCAATTTCAGTTAACAGTGGTTCACAAGAATATGACCTCGACGCTTTATATGCTAACGTTTCAGAAAGTGGACAAGCGATAGAAGTAAAACGAGTATATTACGAATCAACACCAGCAATACAAAGATATTTTGACCCATATGCTACAACGGGCTATGGAACTATAAATTTAGTGCAAGGTTTCGGTTTTGGTGATTACTCACCAGCGGTATCATTTACATTGATGCCAATATTCGAAGACTTATTAAGAGTACAAGCAATCGAGATGAATGACCAGATTAGAAAATCGGCTTACTCTTTTACGTTGACAAACAATAAATTAAGAGTTTTTCCCGATCCTGAGACTAATCGTACTTTATTCTTTGATTACGTTGTTAAGTCTGATAGGGATAACCCTCTTAAAACCGAGATGAGCGGTTCCGCAAATGTCGTTTCAGATTATTCTAACGTTAAATACGATAATATGCAATTTACTCATATAAATGATGTAGGTAAACAATGGATTAGAAAATATGGTTTGGCATTATCAAAAGAATTGTTAGGTATAATTCGTTCTAAATACGGAACAGTACCGATACCAAACGCGGATACGACTCTTGATGGTGATACTCTTAGGAGTGAAGCAGCTGCTGAAAAAGAAGCTCTTATTACACAATTACGTGAAATTTTAGAACAAACAAGTCGTAAGGCTTTATTAGAGGCAGATAAAGACGAAGCTGAATTTTTACAAGAGAAGTTGCAAAAAGTACCTTACCCAATTTACATAGGATAATAAAATGGCACAACGTTTTTACTCACAGTTGGATTTGGATACATTCGACAGATTCAATAGAGAACTTGTTGGGGATGTTGTAAACGAAAAAGATGGTATAATATTTCAACAAGTTGAGGTCTATAAAATATCAGCGAAAGATACAAAAACTAATATCTATGGTGAGACTGTAGGTGGTAAGGTATATGAAGCTGGTGTACAAATAGCATCATTGGTGGACGCAGAAGACCAAACCACTAATACGGATGAATTCGGACCTGATAGAGTTCAGAACGTATCATTCTCATTTTTACGCAAAACTCTTAGAGATATTGAATTTGTTGTTGATGTTGGTGATATTGTAAATTGGAATGATGGTTTTTGGGAGATTACTTCTAAAAATGAGAATCAATTAATTGGTGGTCAAACTGATGCTAATTATATACACTCTGTTGTATGTAGTGCTTACCTAACAAGAATATCACATCTTAATATAGAGAGAGTGAGAAGTATATAATGCCAACGACAAAACCGTTACCAAGAAAGAAAAGAGTTCTAAATAGGGGTTATCTATACTCAAGAGCTAAAGATGATGTAAAAAATCCTGAAGTTACCTTACTTGATATAGATAGCGCCATTACCTTTTATTTTGAAAATGTTATTAAACCATCGGTAGAAGATAACGGAGAAAATATAAAAGTTCCAATTATGTATGCTTCACCTGAACGTTGGAGTGCCATACGAAAAAATGGTTTTATGAGGGACAAAAAAGACCAAATCATAACACCTGTCATAACGTACAAACGAACATCAATAGATAAAAACGATACGCTCCCTCAAGATAAATTAGATGCAAATAATCCAAATCTTTTTTATACTTTTCAAAAGAAATTTTCTCAAGAGAATAGATATGATAATTTTTCTATACAGATAGGAAATCAACCAACTAGAGAATACTATAATGTGACAATGCCCGACTATGTAACAGTATCATATGATTTTATTGTGTGGACAAGTTACATTGAACAAATGAATAAAATACTAGAGAGAATAGTTTATTCAGATGGTGCATATTGGGGTGAGCCAGATAAGATGAGGTTTCATTCTACTGTCGATAGTATTACTGATGCTACTGAGGTAAGTGATTCTGAAAGGATTGTCCGTTCCAACTTTTCTGTTACGTTGAAAGGATATTTATTACCTAAAGCAAATTTTGACCATAGGTCAACAACACAAAAATATTTGTCACCAAAATCAGTTGTATTTGGTTCCGAGCTAGCACAGGTTAATAATACCACAGGCAGAGCTGGACAATTTACAGAGGGAGAAGCAGACTCTATAACCAGCACACCTCAACCGGCAGCTACAACCGACTTTCAAGTAACAACTACAAACACTTTAACATTATTACAAGGAACAGGTGTAACACTAACACCAAATAACGTAAGTTTTAATGGAAGTAGCACTGTAACCACGACTTTTGCAATAGGACAGGCAGTAGCTACCGATAGTAATGTTGTTTTTAATTCTGTATCTGCAAGTTCAGTAGTAGTTGGGGATACAACATTTAATGATTCATCAATCACATCAACCAATCTAACTGTAACAGGTTCTGTTACAAATACTGGAAATCTAACAGTAAGAGGAGATGCTACAGTTTTTGGAACAATTACCGCTCAAGAATTTCATACAGAGGTAGTCTCGGCATCTATAGTCTTTACAAGTGGTTCAACTAAATTTGGTGATAGCACAGACGATATACATAATTTTACAGGTAGTTTAGCAACATCTGGCTCATTAATTTTGAATTCTTACTCAGTAAATGAGGTGTCAAATGACACATCCCTCACCGATGGTAGTGCTACAGCTTTGATTACGGAAAACGCAGCAAAAACATTTGTTGATAATGCTACTGACACCCAACAATCTTTTTTGAGAAAGCAATTTGTAAAAACCTCATCTTCAATTACAATACCAGCGACAGCGAGTTTTAGTGCTGTAACCGCTTCAGCACCTGATGGATTATCAGCCGTAACAGAAAACGATTTCGTATTCTTTATTAATGGTCAGTATATGGAACATGACGCTATTGAGATTCAACAAAGTGCAACAAACTTTTTACTTAAGGTGAATAATGATAGTATTGGATACGATTTAGAAACAGATGATGAAATTTTAGTAATTGGTAAATTTAATAGTTAGGTAAATTAATGGCTCGTTTTATTTTAAAGCAACCAATTAGATTTAATGATGGTACTGGTTTTACCATAAATAATGGTAATGAAAATATCACATTGACTGATAATAAAAATGTCACATTTAATATTGGTCAAGATGTGTCCACAGATGCTAATGTTGAATTTAACCAAGTTACAAGTCCTACGATAAATATTGATGATTCAACCACGACGATTACCAGTCAATTGATATCAGGTGTCACAACGATAGACAGCAATTTCCAAGTTACAAACAATTTAAATATTAATCAAAATTTAGATGTACAAGGCTCTTTTACAGCTAAAGAATTTATAACAGAACTTAATGAACGAACCATAATATTTAAGAGTGGTTCAACTGCATTTGGTGACACGATAGACGATACACATGGTGTAACAGGTAGTCTTCAAACAAGTGGTTCACTTATTTTAAATGATTATACTTTTGATGAAATAGCAAACACAATTAATGATACTGACTCCACTGCGATTGTGACTGAAAATGCGCTAAAAAGTTATGTAGAAGACCAAGTTGATGCTGCGCAAGGATACATAAGAAAAAGTTTCGCACATACTGGTAGTTTTGTAAGCGCCACAACACAGAGTTTTACGGCAGTAACAGCTTCGGCACCAACAAGTTTTACTGCGACAAGTAAAGAAGATTTTATGTTTTTTAATAATGGTGCTTTTATGGAAACCGATGCTTTGAATATAAAACAGAGTGGTAATCAATTATTTTTATTTATAAATTCTGACTCGATAGGGTATGATTTAACTGCCGAAGACGAAATTGTAGCTTTTGGTAAATTTAATTCGTAATACCACATTGGAATTACCATTGTTAGATATTTATAAGTATGAGAAAAAGACATTGGAGTAATAGAAAGAATCGCCCTTGTCCTGATTGTGGGAAGATGTTGACCTACACTCGTAAGGATTCTTTCGATAGAGCGGTTGGTAACAATAGTGTTTGTAAATCTTGTGCACAACAAGATAGAAAATTTACACTTGAAACTATTGAAAAAATGAAACAACCTAAAACAGTTGAACACAAAAAGAAAATTTCGAAATCAATTACAAATTGGTGGGAAGACAGAAAACAACAAGAAGTAGAGTATGGCTTTATTAGACAGCAAACAACTAAATCCTAAATTAACTGGTTCATTTATACTGTCTGGTTCAACTCAGACATTTATAGGTGAATCAGAATTTACAGGTAGTGTCAATGTAAACGATAATCTTAATGTATCACAATACATCGTTCATAAAGGTGATTCTAACACTTATCTTAATTTTACAGATGATAGACTTAGATTTAATATTGGTGGTATATCATACATAGATTTAAACGATGCTACGAGTGCTCCACATGATATTACATTCAATGATGGTGCTAATAATGTAGATTTAACCATAAAAGGTAGTTCTAATAATCCTTTATTTAAAACAGACGCTTCTACAAATAGAATAGGAACACATGGTAAAGGTACACCAGAAGTTGCTTTCCATATAGGTGGTTCTGAGTTAAGGGTTGATGGAACCATAAGTGGTTCTGATTATGGTGGAAATGTAAGTGGTTCATCAACATCAACTGGTTCTTTTGGTGAATTAGAAGTTGACACTAATACCACAATAGGTGGGGATTTATTTGTTAAAGAATACATCAAACATACAGGTGATGTAAATACAGCAATCAGATTTACTGATAATAAGATTTCCTTTGATGCTGGTGGTATGACTTTCTTTGCGGTTCACGACGATGATAGTGCTCCGTTTACTGCTACGATTAATGGTGGCGGAAATAAAATTAACTTTAGAGCTTTCGATGAAAATCAAGATTTACTTTTAAAAACTGATTCTGAAGCATTCAGCGTTGAACTATATCATGCAGGTAACAAAAAATTAGAAACAACATCAACTGGTATTGATGTAACAGGACAAATAACTGCAAGTGGAAACGTAAGTAGTTCCGCAACTTCAACTTTTTCTGCTGGAACTTTTACGGGTACATTTAGTGGAGCATTATCAAGTTCGGCTCAAATAGCTGAAGATATTAGTGGTTCATTTTCAAAGGAACATTTAGGAGCAAAAGTAGCTAATGTGGTTACAAGCTCTGCACAATTAGCAGCTGATATAAGCGGTTCATTTGGAAATCAGAGGGTTGGAACCACCGATTCACCAACATTTGCTGGTGGTACTGTCACTGGTAATTTTGTGGTTGGTGGTAAATTAACTGCTCAAGAAATTCATACTGAAATAGAGAGCTCTTCAATCTTATTCACGAGTGGTTCTACTAAATTTGGTGACACGATAGATGATATCCATAGTATGACAGGCTCGCTTGTTATTAGTGGTAGTGTCAACGCATCATCCTTTGTAGGTTTACTATCTCAGTCTGCACAAATTGCAGATGATATAAGTGGTTCGTTTTCAAAGGAACACTTAGCAGAAAAAGTAGCCAACGTGGTTACAAGTTCAGCTCAAATAGCTGCTGACATTAGTGGTTCTCTTGGGGATAATGCTGATGTTATCAGAAGTTTAGATAGAACCACAATAAGTGGTTCATTTACCGCAGTTTCAGCAAGTCTGGCATCAAGAATCACCTCGGAGGAGGGTGAAGCTGAGGGCTCTGTGGTAAGTTCTTCAGCTCAAATAGCTGCAGATATAAGCGGTTCCTTTTCAAAAGAACATTTAGGAACAAAAGTACCGAATGTTGTATCTAGCTCTGCGCAAATAGCGGACGATATAAGTGGGTCGTTTGCGGAACCGAGTGGTAATGTTAGTGGTTCATCAACTTCTACTGGCTCTTTTGGTAGGGTTGAAGCGGCTGGTGATATAAGTGTAGGTGGTAGTATTAGACATGGTGGTGATAGTGATACTAGAATTTTATTTACTGATGATGACATAAATATTGCAGCTGGTGGTAAGAATTTCGTTGACTTTACTGAAGATACCGTAAGTGAAGCAACCTTTAATGAAGAGGGTGTTGATATAGATTTTAGAGTCGAATCAGAAAATGATAATAAAGCAATCTTTGTTGACGCTAGTCAAGACTCGATTCAATTAGGAAGCGCAGCAGCGACAGATGTGACTATTAGTGGTGACATAAGTGGTTCATCATCTTCGACAGGTTCATTTGGTAGGGTTGAAGCGGCTGGTGTTATGTTCGCAGACTCTTTTGTATCATCAACTGGTGGAGCAACTATTGATTTTAATGATGATGTTAGTCTAGCTGGTTCCCTAACAACCACAGGTAAAATAGAGTTAGGTAGAGAACCAGTACAAGGTTTCAATTATTTAGCCAGACAATCTGAGGGTGAGGTGAGTGCCTCATCAAAAGCACATACATTCACCGCTCTAGCAGCTTCAAAGACATCTAATCACCCTTATAAAAATTTAGGTTCAGGTCAAGGTTACGTTATTGATGGTGTGGAAAGTCCTTTCTTATATTTGACCGAAGGACATTACAAGTTTGATTACAGTGGTGCTAGTTCACATCCAGTAAGATTTTACTTTGACGCTGCTAAAACCACACAATATAATCCTAGTAGTCACGTATCGGTTGATGGAAATGTAATCACACTAAAAATTGATAAGGATAGTCCACAGATTATTTATTATCAATGTTCTTCTCACGGTTACATGGGATGGGCGATACATACTGGTCAAAACTCACAAGGTCAAGATGAAAATGGAATGAGGACTTTAATAAGTGGTTCGGCTCAGATAGCATCAGATATTAGTGGTTCGTTTACATCTGTCTCATCAAGTTTAGCCGCTAGACTTACTTCTGAAGAAAGTGAAGCTGAAGGTTTGGTTGTAAGTTCATCTGCTCAGATAGCTACCGATATAAGTGGTTCATCAACCGCTCTAAGTGCATCACTATCCACCCGATTGACAACTTTTGATATAACCCAAATTGACATAGATGGTGCGGATGATATTGGTGCGGCAATTACTGATGCCGATTTAATTATTTTAGATGACGGAGCTGGTGGTACAAATAGAAAAGCCACGATGTCAAGATTAAAATCTTATATGGGTGATATATCTGGTGGTTCTACTTTAGGTAATATACAGGTAGGTGTTACAGCGGCTGGTGAGTTGGATACATCAACTGGTAATCTTACATTAGATTCCGCTGGTGGGACAGTCGTAATTGATGATAACCTACAAGTTGCTGGTGACACCACACTTGTAGATGTTACTGTAACAGGCACCTTAACTGCACAAGAGATACACACCACATTCGAATCTGCATCAATAATATCCACAAGTGGTTCTACTAAGTTTGGTAATAGTATGGATGATGTTCATAATATTACTGGTTCTGTAAACACCACAGGTAGCATATCAGCGGATAGCTTTAGTGGTACATTCGATGGGGCACTTTCAAGTTCAGCACAGATAGCAGGTGATATCAGCGGTTCTTTTGCAAACCCAAGTGGGAACGTTAGTGGTTCGTCAATATCAACTGGCTCGTTCGGTAAATTAATCGGTGATGGTAGCGACATAACAAACTTACCATCAGCCGCTATAACATCTTATGGTAGTACAGGTGATAACAGAATTATTACATCTGTAAACTCAACCAATGTTCAAGGTGAAGCTAATTTAACATTTGATGGAACATCCCTAACCCTAACAGGTCAGTTAACAAGTAGTGGTGATATTAGTGGTTCATCTACATCAACTGGTTCTTTTGGAATTATCGAGGTAGGTGGTGGTCAGTTTACATCAGCAAGTCTAGCAGCTGGTGGTAGTGTAGATATAGATTCCGATGCAGTAAGTGGTTCATTTAATAAAGGGTTTGAATTTACAGGCACGATTAGTGGTTCTTCAACATCTACTGGCTCCTTTGGGCAGATTGTAGTTGGTGGTGGAGTATTCACATCAGCAAGTCTAGCAGCTGGTGGTAGTGGTGGTGATAGTTCATTCACAGCCGCTGGTATAAGTGGTTCATTTAATAAAGGATTTGAATTTTCAGGTGAAATTAGTGGTTCATCAACATCAACTGGCTCATTTGGTTTAGTTGTAGGAGATGGTAGTGGACTATCAAATGTAGCAGCTAGTATTACTGTAAAAGAAGAAGGAACTGACCTAACCACAGCTGTTAGTAGTATAAATTTTGTTGGGGATGGTATAACCGCTACAACAAGTGGTAATGACGTAACGGTCACGCAATTATTAACACGAGGAGCTGGAGATGCATCGGTGGTTGATGTTAGCACAGCATCAACGACATGGGCGGTAACACACTCCTTAGATAACAGATATCCAACTGTAACGATTTATGACGAAAGTAACCAGGTTATTATACCAGAGAGTATAACAGCTGATACAGCAAATACGGCAACAATTACGTTTGAACAGGCGGTAAGTGGAAAAGCATCATTTACATTGGGTATTCCAACAAGTTCACTATTTATTAGTGAATCTGCACAATTATTGAGTGAAATAGCTGATTCAACTGTAGATGGTGATTTAACTATTACTGGAAAGTTAACCGCTCAAGAAATACACACAGAAATTGAATCAGCATCAATAATTTTTACAAGTGGTTCGACGATATTTGGTGACTCAATAGACGATACACACTTTTTTACAGGTTCATTACTTATTAGTGGTAGTGTTGACGCATCAACAATATCTGGTTCTTTTGATAAATCAGACATCAAAACAAGTTTACCAGATAACACGGTGAGTAGTTCAGCACAATTAGCTGACGATATTTCAGGTTCATTAGGTAGTAATGCATCAGTAATACGAACCCTAACTGCTGACGCAATATCAGGTTCATTTACAGCAGTTTCAAGTTCGGTAGCATCAAGACTAGATAGTTTAAGCGGTGATATAATCGCATTATCAATCGCATTAGGATAAAGAGGTAAAAAATGGGATACGTAGGAAGAGGATTAAATCAAGACGGAGGTCAATACAGAAAGTTAGATAGTATTGAATCAAGCTTTGATGGAAGCGAAGTAAACTTCACTCTAAAAATAGATGGTTTAGAGGTATCACCCACTGCGCAAAATCTTATGATATCGCTTGGTGGTGTTGTTCAAGAACCAGGCACAGCTTTTTCTGTAAGTGGAGCTACAATAACATTTGCGACAGCACCAGATGAGGATGCAACTTTCTTTGGTGTCTTAATGGGTGAGGCTTCTTTTATAGCTGCTAATACTGTGGGTAGTAATGAAATGGGTGTAACCGCTGGCGCAGTGACTGGTAGTAAGGGAATTGTGGTTGATACTGCAAAAAATATTATCGGACTAAACAACGTATCAGCTAGCAAGTTTGAAGGAACATTCGATGGAGCATTATCAAGTTCGGCTCAAATAGCTGCAAATATTAGTGGCTCCTTTTCCAAAGAGCATTTAGGAGCAAAGGTAGCTAACGTTGTAACAAGCTCAGCTCAGATAGCTGCAGATATAAGCGGTTCATTTGGAAATCAAAGAGTTGGAACGAGTGATTCACCAACTTTCGCCGGTGGTACTATAACTGGAGATTTCTCGGTTGGTGGTACGATAACCGCACAAGAGGTTCATACAGAATTTGAGAGTGCATCAATTTTATTCACGAGTGGTTCAACTAAGTTTGGTGATACAAGTAATGATACTCATAGTATGACTGGTTCATTATTAGTATCAGGTAGTATAACGATGGCAGATGGTGATTTGAGTGTTACAGACGATGTTGTTTTTGGAGCAACAGCTACAGTAGAAACGGGTTTAAATCTTGAAAGTGGTACATTTACAATAAAAAATGCTACGGGTGATACTAATGGTTTAAAGATTTCACAAGGTGGTTCAGATGCGTCAAATATTCTTAATCATTATAATGGTACTTTAAATCTTGGTGTTGCTAACTCTGTTGATATGACACTTAAAAGTGGCAGAGTGGGTATCGGCGACACTTCTCCAGGTAGTCCTCTTGATGTAAAAAGTGGTGAAGCTGCGAATACAGCTAATTTTAATTCTACAAGTGGGGCTACAAATATAACACTTGAATCTAATGGTTCACTAATAGGTCAAATGGAATTTTCAGGAGCCGGCCCATCTCAAATCGTTACAAGAACATCTGCAAGTTTGGCACTTGGTTCTAATAATGTTAAAACACTTTACATTACTGATGATGATAGGGTTGGTATAGGCGTTGCAAGCCCAGCGTATACATTTGACCTCGCTTCTGGAGATGCTATTGTTTCTCAATTTACAGGAACTAGTGGAGAAACCATATTATCTTTAGACAATACTTCAACCAATGGTGATAAGTGGTACTTAATATCTGGTGGTAGTGGTGGAAGTTTTGCTGGTGGTAAATTTGGTATATACAATGCTGATACTACAACAGCAGTAGCAACTTTTACTAATGACGGCAACGTAAGCATAGGAACTACAGGAATAAACTCTAATGCTAAAGTGCATATTAGAGGAGGAGATAGTGGACAAACAGCTTCAAGCAACAATACACAGCTTACTATAGAAAGTAATGCTGCAGCGGGTATTCAGTTTTTAACAGGTACAACGAGTGTTGGTGGTATATGGGTTGGAGATTCTAATGGTGCAGAAGCAGGAGGAAAACTTTATTATAGCAACAATAATGATAGATGGTCATTTTATAACGCATCAAGTACACTTGGATTATCTATTAGCACTACTGGTATCGGTATAGGTGAAGAAGCCCCTTATAGTAAAGTTACAGCTGTAGAAACAGAAAGTAAGGCTGCTGCGACTTTCTATAATACAAGAAATCCTTCAAGCTCACCCCCTCATTGTCTGGATTTGAATTTTGCTTACACTCCTGACAACACAACATCTTATTTTATAAAGGGTTCAGATAATCTTGGTTCTTCAGCTACTGCTGAATTTCATGTTTATTCAGATGGTTCTTTTGTACAGTCATCTGATAGAAGGAAAAAAGAAAATATCGTTGATTCAGAAAATCAACTTGATAAAATAAATCAATTAAAAGTTAGAGATTATAATAAAATAAATGATTCATCTAAAAAGAAACATATTGGATTTATAGCTCAAGAACTACAAGAGGTATTCCCACATCTTGTTATTGAAGCTGAAGATGAAGCAAAAACTTTGCAAGTTTACAAGATTGGTATTGTGCCATTACTTGTTAAAGCAGTACAAGAACTATCAGCACAAAACGAGGCACTAACAGCAAGGATAGAAGCCTTAGAAAAATAATATTTATAATGAAAAGAGAGAGTAAATGTCATTAACTAAAGTACAAATAAATTTAGGAACAACTGGTAATTTATCAGGTAGCCGTAGTTTAGCTAGTGCTAGTTTCGCATCAAGGGTAAGCTTGGTTGAGGATGGTACAACAAGCAAGACGCTTGTATCTGGCTCTGCACAATTAGCAGCTGACATTAGTGGCTCATTTGGAAATCAAAGGGTTGGTACAACCGACTCACCTGTGTTCAACGCTGTTACTGTAGGGACAGCGACTGTTACTGGTACATTGACAGCTCAAGAGGTTCACACAGAATTTGAATCCGCATCAATTTTGTTTACAAGCGGTTCAACTCAGTTTGGTAACTCAAGTGACGATGTTCACGATTTCTTAGGTAACACCATAAGCGGTTCAGCCACCTCGACTGGTTCGTTTGGTTCAATTGTGACTAAAGGCACTGGTGTAAGTTCTTTTACATCCAATGTTACAATGGCTAATAACCTCGATGTGGATGGCACAACCAATCTCGATGTGGTGGATATAGATGGCGCCGTAAATATTTCAAGTGATTCTGTTCCACAACTAACAATAGGTGGAGGTACTCCTACAATTTATTTAGGTGATAGTGGAGCAGAAGATACAAAATTAGTATTTAGAGGAAATGCTACTGATGTTTATTTAGCTTTAGACGATTCTGTTGATAGATTTTTAATTGGTCAAGGAACTACAGTTGGTGGAGACGCAAGAATATACATAAACCCTGCTGATGGTGAGGTCACTGCAAGTGGTAATTTTGCAATAACCGATAGATTGACTGTCGGTGCTTGGGACAATAGTAATAGTCATGGACACGCTAACATAAATATATCGGCTGATGCTAATGAGGGAGCTGATTCATCTCTTAATTTTGCAGCAGGGACAACTATAAAAGGTTACATAGCTTATGACCATAATGCAACAGCAGGTTCTCAGGCTCTGAGATTTGTAGTTGGTGATGCCGCTGTAACTGCTATGAATATAAATGGTGATGGGCGAGTAATAATAAGAAATGGGTTATTAGAAGTAGGTGAGCATGGAGTTGCAGGAGGTCAAATAGTTAGTGATGGTAGCTTAACTTTTAACGCTGGTTATAATGATTCATCTACTGGGAATGGCGATTTTATATTTCAAAGATACGGTGAAAGCACTACCGCTGCTACAGTAGCTCAAATATTTTCTACAGGTAATGCATATTTTGGTGGAGTTGCATCAGCAGTAAATTCATCACATTTCCAATACGCTTCTACATTTGGAGATACAAGTGCAGCAAGGGTAGGTTTCTTTAATGCAGCGTCTGGAAATTCAAGTACAGATAAAACTATGCACTTAAATATTGGTTGTATGGGGCATGGTACAAGTGCTTATCATCCAACTAATATGGTTATTGCTTCTATTAACTTTTTAGGTCAAGCAAATGATGCTACTTACGCAGGTGGTGGTATTGATATGCTTGTTTCAACAGGTGGGAATATTGGAAGAACTTCTGTTGGAACAGATATGTTATTTAGAACAATGGATACATCAGGTAATGGTGGTGAAGAAAGAATGCGTATCACATCTAATGGACATTTAGAACCTGGCGGTAATAATGCCTATAATCTTGGAAGTGCCAGTCTTAGATGGTCAGTTGTATTCACATCCAATTCAGTAAATGTGTCAGATGAAACGCTAAAAACAGATATACAGGATTGTGATTTAGGTATTGATTTTATTAATACATTAAAACCTAAATCTTTTAAGATGAAAGACTTAGAAGAAAAACACAGTGATTACGATAAAAAACATTATGGATTAATAGCTCAAGACCTAAAAGATGGAAAGTTTAAGGATTCAGTTTATGGTGATAAAGATGGTGAATATGGTTTAGCTTATAATGATTTAATTGCACCAATGATAAAAGCAGTACAAGAACTATCAGCAAAGGTAGAAGCTTTAGAAAGTTAATATTTATATAGAAAGAGAAAATATATGGCAAACACATTTAAATCAGTAACAACAGGTAGTATCGGAACTTCATTAAGGGATACCTATACCTGTCCATCCTCAACAACAACAATAGTGTTAGGTGCTAGTATGGCTAACACACATTCATCACCGATAGGTGGCTCTATAAAAGTAGCAAAGAATGGAACCGCTGCTGGACAAGATGATGTTTTTGTTGTAAAAGCGGCACCAGTTCCAGTAGGTTCAAGTGTTGAGGTTATGGCTGGTAACAAAGTCGTACTACAAGCCTCAGACAAATTACAATTTCAAAGTGACACCGCTGGTTCTTTAGATGTGGTGGTTAGTTTATTGGAGATTACTTAATGCCTTACATTGGTAAACCACAAAGTGCAGACCCCATAACGGTAAACGCCTCTAATATAGAAGATGGTAGCATATTAGCCGCTGATATATCTTCTAGTCTTGGTGATGCTATAAGTGGGTCATTTACCACGGTAAGTTCATCTTTCTCCACAAGAGTTTCTGATGTCGAAGCGGGTAGTACCTCAAAAACATTAGTGTCAAGCTCAGCTCAAATAGCCGATGATATAAGTGGTTCACTAGGTTCAAATGCATCTGTAATCCGTTCTCTCGATAGAACAACCATTAGTGGTTCAATCACCACAGTAAGTTCATCGCTCGCGTCAAGAGTAACTGTAAACGAGGGTAGAGTAAATCAAGGTGTTAAGACGACCGACTCACCAACTTTTGCGGCTGCTACAATTACTGGTACTCTAACTGCGCAGGAGGTTCATACTGAGTTTGAGTCAGCCTCTATCTTATTCACTTCTGGTTCTACTCAATTTGGAAACTCTTCGGATGACGTTCATGATTTCTTAGGTAACACAATAAGTGGCTCAGCAACCTCAACTGGCTCTTTTGGTTCAATTGTGGTGCCTGGTAATGTAGATTTTAACGCAAATTTAGACGTGGATGGTACAACCAACTTAGATGTTGTTGACATAGATGGAGCAGTAACACAAGATGGTGGTAATATTGTATTTAACGAGGATAGTGCCAATCAAGATTTTAGGGTGGAGAGTAATGGTCAAACACATATGTTGTTTGTTGATGGTGATGATAAAATAGGTATAGCAGAAAGTTCACCATCAACGACTTTACACATAACTAGACCTGGTAGTTCTTATACAGCTGCTAATCTAGCAGAGGCTACTACTGGTGCTGCATTTTTAAGAATAGTACCAGACGGAACAGATGCAAACTCATTATTCGCATCTTCAGTATCAGGATATAGAGTGGCACTTCAAGTATCAGGTAGTGCTAATAATGATTTATTGTTACAACCATTTTCAGGCAACGTGGGTATTGGCACAAATAATCCCGTTTCAAAAATTGATGTAAGAGGTGCTTCTAGCACAATAGCTCTTAATACATCAGCGACTGCTGTATTTACACTAGACCCACCTGATGTATCAAATGGCACTTATTTATTTGGAGATGGTTCAGGTGGAGGTGACCAAGTACAAATATTAGCAGTTAATGATAGTGCCGCTAATCAAAATGAATACGCTGGTATTGGTTTTGCTATGAAAACATCTGGGAATACAGTTACAACTCTCGCTGGTATAGCAGGTATAAAAGAGAATGATACTGATGGTAGTGGTGGTGATGTTGGAGCTTTAGCGTTTGGTTGTAGGACAACTGGTGATTATGTAAAAGAAAGAATGCGTATCACATCCGATGGTGAGCTTTTACTTAAATGCACTTCATTAGCTAATGACTTTGGCGCTGAAAGAGGACAGCTTTGCATATCCTCAACAAACCACGCCAGTAATAATAATTATGCTGTTTTACAATTACAAGGGCATAGCAATGCTAATAGTGTAGGTACTGGTGGTATTTATTTTTATGACCATTCAAACAATGTTGCACTTATACAATCAAACAGAGCTTCAAGTGAATCAACTTCAAATTTATTGTTTTATACAAATGGTGGTAGTTTAACTGAAAAAATGCGTATTACATCTGATGGCAGAATTGGTATAAATCAAAACTCTCCAAACGCAAAGCTACATATTCACGAAACAACTAATGGACAAGAATTAATCTTCCTTAATCATTCTGTAACTGGTGCAAATCAAACTTTTATCCAGTTTAGACATGATGGTACGCAAAGGGGGAATATCCAAGTTAATGATTCTAATGACCAAATTGTCTATAACACGAGTGTTTCTGATAAAAGATTAAAGAAAGATTTTGAGGATTGGGATGAATCTATACTACCTGCTTTCAAATCTTTAAAACCACAATTATTTAATTTTATAAATTCTGAAAATAAAAGTGGCAAAACTAAAGGTTATATAGCTCAAGACAATGTTGAAGATTTTCCAGAAGCATATACAACGTCTAAAGTTTTAGATGATGATACAGAATATTATTCATTTAATCCTTCTGGTATGGTCACATATTTAATGAAGGCTGTACAAGAACTATCAGCAAAAGTAGAAGAGTTAGAAAAATAATATTTATAAGGAAAGAGAAATAGAATGGCATTAACAAAATTCACAGAAAAACTTATATCAGACGGCTTTAAGGCTTCGATTAGTGGTTCTGATACCGTCGAGAGTTCATCTTTTTCTACAAGGATAACAGACCTTGTTACTGCAAGTTCCTCTTTTTCAGGTAGTATAGCAACTCTTAGGGGTGCAGGTAGTTTACAAGGGGTTGGTACTTCAGATTCACCTACTTTCGCAGGCGCTACTATCACTGGTACGCTCACTGCTCAAGAGGTTCACACAGAGTTTGAAAGTGCATCCATTTTATTCACGAGTGGTTCAACACAATTTGGTAACAGTAGTGATGACGTTCATGATTTCTTAGGTAACACAATAAGCGGTTCAGCAACGTCTACTGGTTCGTTTGGTTCGGCTCATTTTAGAGGTGTAGGTGGGGTAGGTATCGGCACAGTTAATCCAGCTAGTATGCTTCATTTACATGGTACTGACCCGATTTTAAGATTTCAAGATAGTGCCGGTGGTGATGTATTTGGAATTTACAATTCAGATAGTCTTGGTTTAGGGTTTTATAATTTTACAGATAGTAGACAAGATTTAACCATAGATGGTTCTGGTAACATAGGCATTGGCAATACAGCTGCATCTACAATAAATTCTGCAAATAATGGTGGAAGATTAGTCGTTGGAGATGGTAGTGGTAATGAAGGTATGACTATTTATAGTGGTAATGGTAGTGGTGAGTATGGTATACTTTATTTTGCTGATGGTACAAGCGGGGCATCTACATATCAAGGATGGCTAGCATATTTACAAGATGTAAATGCGTTAACCTTCGCTACATCAGGTTCTGAAAAAATGCGTATTACACCTGCTGGCAACGTAGGTATTGGCGATACTTCACCAACATCAGAAAGTGGATTTGGTTCACCTATTGTAAGGATTAAAGGTTCTACTAATCCGTCTTTTGTAATAAAAAATACATCAAGTGGTGGTGAAGGACTTATGTCTTGTGGTGATGAAGTAGGTTTGCAATTTGCTATAGCAGGAAATGCTACTGCAAGTCATAATGTAATAAAATTTAGAACTGGCAATACAAATAGTAATTTTAATTCTACTGAAAGAATGCGTATAACATCTGCTGGCAACGTAGGTATTGGACACACGACACCCCAATATGGATTAACAATGGCACAAGGTAATGCAGATGCTCAGAAAATTGGTTGGGAAGATGGTAGTAATAATAAAAGAGGTGCAATTCTTGTAAATAGTGACAATGATGCTATGGAGTTTATGACAGGAACTTCTGATGCCGTTAGGATGACTATTACATCTGGTGGAAATGTATTTATTGGCGATACTGCAAATGCAAAAGCTACTATAGGTCTTACAATAAATCAGGGTGCAAATGATGACGAAATTCTGGCTTTAAAATCAAGTGATGTTGCTCATGGAATGACCGATTTAGCAGAAACAGATACATATTTTAGTTTACAAAAAGCAAGTGCATCACAAGGTGGTGTAAACGCACAAGCCTTTTCAGATAATACAGAATACGCATGGTATATGCAAGGAGCTACTTTAGCTTCAGCAAATACTGCAAAAAGCACAAGTGCTGTGGGTGTTATTACTATGGCAGCAGCTACTAAATCAGGAACTGGTAGAACAGCCGTCACTACTAATGGAAATTTAGTTGTAATGAAAAATGACGGAACTACAAGATTTATTTTTGATGGTGAAGGTTCTGGTCATGCAGATGTAGAATGGACAACTTACTCTGATGAAAGATTAAAAAAGAATGTTGAAGATATTCCTTATGGTTTAAATGAACTAAATAAACTTGAACCTAAAATATATGATAGATATTCTGGTAAGATTGAAGATGGTAAAGTAGAATTAGAAGATAACTCATTTAGACAAATTGGTTTTATTGCTCAAGATGTTAAAAAGATAATACCAGAATTAATTAAAGATATTGATGAATCAGAATCTTTTTATTCTCTTGATGATGGTAAACTTGTTTCAGTTCTTGTAAAAGCAGTTCAAGAGTTATCTTCACAGGTAACAGACCTTAAAAAAGAAATCGAAGAATTAAAAAGTTAATATTTATTAAAAAGAAAGAAAGTAGATGAGAATACATAATCCATTCATAACTGGCAGTTTGACTGTTAGTGGTAGTAAGGCGGTAGATTTTACTGATGCTACTGGTGGTGTATCTGGTTCTTTTTCAGGTTCATTTAAAGGCTCTATCACAGCTGGTAGTGTTACTGAAGTATTACCAAGTGGAACTGTTAGTAGTTCAGCTCAATTAGCTAGTGATATTTCAGGCTCATTTACATCGGTAAGTTCTTCTATTTCAAGCAGAGAGACGACACTTGAGGCTGCAAGTGCAAGTTTTGAAACAAATAAAGCGACAAAGGGATTTACAATCGCAATGTCGGTAGCATTATAAAGGATAAGTAATGGCACAAGATTTCGAATCATTATTTGAAACAAAAATTACGAGTGGTAGTTTTACAAACCTCATGACAAGTAATAGTGATGATGCGGTGATAGGCATAAGGTTTGCTAATTTACATTCTGGTAGTGTGTCTGTTGACGCAAAAATAACCAGAAGTGCAAAAGATTTTCACCTAATTAAAAACGCACCAATACCAGCAGGAGGTTCATTAGAATTAATCGATGGTGGTAGTAAGGTTGTCATGTTAAATGGAGATGTTTTAAAAGCACAAGCAAGTAAAACAGGCTCAATTGACGCATTGGTAAGTTTCATTGACACAATAAGCGAGTAATAATATGGGATATATTGGTAGTGACCCAAAAACAAATCAATCGGTAAGTACCTCACAACTTGTAAACGATTCTGTAACAAACGAAAAGATTGTTGATGATGTTCAATTCAATTCGGTTACGGCTAGTTTTGTAAGTTCAAGTACAGAGATTGTTGGTAAGACATTTACCGGCACGTTTAGTGGTGCGTTAAGCTCATCCGCACAAATAGCAAGTACGATAAGCGGTTCATTTACCGCTGATAGCTCATCCTTTAGTACAAGGGTGTCCGATGTTGAGGCGGGTAGTACATCAAAAACTCTTGTTTCAAGTTCGGTTTTGAGTAGTCCATCACAAGGTACAATCAGACTAGCAACTAATGGTGTAAATACTGATGTTGACAGCGGACTTCAAACTGGTGACTCACCAACATTTACAGCTATTACCGTAAATACAGCTACAGTTACAGGAACACTAACAGCTCAAGAGATTCACACAGAGTTTGAAAGTGCTTCTATCCTATTCACGAGTGGTTCAACGCAGTTCGGTAACAGTAGTGATGATGTACATGAGTTTAAAGGTAACACGATAAGTGGGTCATCAACTTCAACTGGTTCATTTGGAACAATACAAGCAAGTGGAGTAAGTTTAAGTAACAACGACGCAGGAACTTCAAACACTATCTTTGGTAAGAGTGCTGGAGATGCTATTGCAAGTGGTGGTAATTATAATGTTGTTATAGGTGAAGAAGCTGGTGGAGCCCTCACAAGTGGCCAAAAAAATACAGCGGTAGGTTTTGAATCACTAAAAACATCAGCAGAAAATGATTTTAGTACAGCAATAGGATATCAAGCCTTAAAAACTCTCAATGAGGCTAACGAGGGTGAAAACACAGCAGTTGGATATCTCGCTGGAACTTTAGCTACAACTACAAAAAGAAGCACTTTGATAGGAAATCAAGCTATGGGCGGAGCTACATTAGTTGGTACAGATAATACTGTAGTTGGATATCAAGCTGGATATGATGCAACATCAGCGTCAAGTTCAGTCTTTATTGGTAGAGACGCCGGTGCAAATATAACAACTGGAAATGAAAATATAGGGATTGGAAAAACTGCGATGGGTTCATCCGCAGTAACTGGTGACCAGAACATCGCAATCGGAGCACGAGCTGGAGACCACATAACAAGTGGAAAAAGAAATGTGGCTGTAGGTACTATTTCTCTTGGAGGAAATACCGATACCACTTTTACTGGTACTGAGAACGTTGCTATCGGACACAGAGCTGGTGGTAATCTACAATCACAAGGTGATTTCAACACAATAGTTGGTGCTTACGCTGGAGATGAAATAACCGTTGGTGATAATAATACTTTAATGGGTTACGAAGCTGGAACTTCTATTAACTCAACGGATGCTAATGGTTCTGTTGCATTTGGATTTGAAGCTTTAAAACAATGTACAAGTGGTCAAAAAAATACGGCGATTGGTTATCAGGTGATGGCGGGTGCGATGGATGTCGGTGATTTGAATACCGGAGTTGGTTATGAAGCTCTGTATAGTCTTGACCCAGGCACCGATGGACACGGTTCAAATACTGCAGTCGGATATAGGGCTGGTTACTCTGTCACAACTTCAGAAAATAATACTTTCATAGGAACCAGTGCTGGTGGAGCTATGACAGGTGCAAACAACGTTGCCATTGGTAGGGAATGTGGAAATGGTGGTGGAGCTGGTTCAAATAATGTATTTATAGGACACGGAGTTGCCGCTGCTTCTAACTCAAGAGATGGTCTTGTGATAATCGGTGCTGAAGCTGGAGCATCATTACAAAGTGGAGATACCAATACATTTGTAGGATACCAATGTGGTACGAGTGTATCCTCAGGTGACCACAACACTTTATTTGGTTATCAAGCTGGTAAAGGTTTACATTCCGCCGGCTCACATAACACACTAATCGGAAAACAAGCTGGTATCAATGTAAACTCTTCTGGTGATGGTAATAATACTTGTTTAGGAAGTGAGACTGGTGATACATTGACAAGTGGAATTGATAACACGATTATTGGTGCTAATGCGGATTCTGAAGGTACAGGTACAAATAGAGCCATAGGTCTTGGTAAGAGTATTACAGCGGTACAAGATTATTTCACTGTAGGAAATGGAACTGACGATATAAGAAATTCTCATGGTAGTACAACTTGGGCAACTGTATCAGATAAAAGATTTAAAAAGAATATAGAGACCTCAACCGCTGGTTTAAGCTTTATAGAGGATTTAAGACCAGTCACTTACAACTGGAAAAATAAAGGTGAAATACCGAATTGGTCAAAGGCATATCAAGAGGGTTCGGAGGAACAATATAGAAATTCTAAACATAATCATGGTTTTATTGCTCAAGAGGTTAAGGAAGCGATAGACAATCATTCAGAAATCAAAGATGGTTTTGATATGTGGTATGAATTAGAAGGAAGTAATGGTCAACAAGAAGTTGGAGAAACAGCCTTAATACCGATATTAGTAAAAGCAGTCCAAGAGTTATCCTCCGAGATTGAAGATATTAAAAAAACTTGTAAGTGTATGAACGAGTAATATTTATAATGAAAAGAGAGAATAGATGCCATATTTAGGAAGACCAGTAACAAATGCAGGTCAATTTGAAATAATTGACGATATCAGCTCAGGCTTTGATGGAAGTGATGTTTCATTTACCCTACAGGTTGGTGGAACCGATATATTACCTGATGCGTCAAATGTGACGATTGTGCTTGATGGTGTTGTTCAGATACCATCTTCTGCCTATTCGATTACTGGTTCTACTCTTAATTTTTCAGAAGCACCAGCTGATGGAGTTGAGTTTCATGGTGTTCTAGCTGGTCAATCACAATTTATAGAGAGTGGTTTCATAACCAACACACACATTAGTGATTCCGCTAATATTAGTGGTAGTAAGATAAATACAGACTTTAGTGCACAGACGGTAAAGGCTGCCATATTTGATGGGATGGTTAGTGGTTCCGCACAACTAGCCGATGATATTAGTGGTTCATTCTCAAAGGAACATTTAGGAGCAAAAGTAGCTAACGTTGTAACAAGCTCAGCTCAGATAGCTGCAGATATTAGTGGTTCTTTCGGAAACCAAAGAGTAGGGACAAGTGATTCTCCGACATTCGCTGGTGGGACAGTCACAGGAGATTTTGCCGTAGGAGGAACACTAACAGCTCAAGAGGTTCATACAGAGTTCGAGTCAGCCTCTATCTTATTTACAAGTGGTTCCACAATCTTCGGTAATAGTAGTGATGACGTTCATAATATGACTGGTTCTCTAAACATATCTGGTTCATTTGGTGTAAATGATGGTAACGTACACATCGCTGATAAAATGATAGCTGGTTCTGGTTCTGGTTTTGGTTTTGGTGATACAAATCATTCATTTACTGTTAAGTCAACTGGTAATAACGCTGGTTTTTCAGTCTTGAGTTCGGCAGGTAGTGAACTACTTAGATTTATTCAAGAGAGCAATGATGCGGGTAAACTCGATATTTATGATGGTGGTTCTTTAAAATTAAGATTATCAAGTCACGCTAATGAAAATAATTACATTAACAATGGTGGCAAGCTTGGTATCGGCACAAATAATCCAGTAGAAATGCTTGAAGTCTATAATGCTACATCACCAGCTATACAATTAAACGATGGTGGTGATTATAAAGGTATATTTAGACTCGCTGGAAACGATTTAGAGGTTCGTGGTAGTAGTGGGGCTTTAGAGTTTTATAATGGTTCAGCTGATGGTGATTCTTCAACTCTTGCTATGACTATAGACAGTTCACAACGAGTTGCTGTAGGGAACACAAGTCCAGCCGCTGTAGGAGGATATTACGCTCCAAAGTTTAGTGTTGAAGGTGATGATTATAAAGGTGTAATCTCAGTTATTGAACATCAAAATGGTATAAGTGGTGGTATAGTATCAATAGGAAAATCAAGAGGTACAAGTGCTGGAGCAGTAACGATTCTACAAACGGATGATATTACAGGTAGATTGTTGTTTAGTTCTGCAGATGGTGTAGACTTTAGAGTTATTTCAGCAGAGATAAGAACATTAGTTGGTGCTTCACCTGCTGCAAATGACGTACCTGGTCATTTATTATTTATGACAAATGATGGTAGTGGTGTTGACTCTACTGAAAGAATGCGTATTGACTCTGCAGGTGTCTTAACAACAACAAGTGGTAGTGCGGTTTCAACTTTTACAAATCAACAAAAATATTACGAATCAAGTCCAGATGCAACACATCTTATAGTAAATAGTCCAGAGGAACACACAGTAACAGATAGCAACGCTAACTACAAAAGGATGAAAACCTTTATAGCTAATAGAAGTGGTAGAATTAGAGTAAAATGGGAAGGCAAAAATCAAAGTGGTACTTATTACTGGTCGTGGAGATTCTCAAAAAATAATGGTTCTACAACCGATACACAATATCCAACTTTAATGACACACCCTAATGGAGATAATGCACAAGGGTCTTTTGCAGCGGGAGTAGCTGAAGGTGTATCATCATCTACTCATGAGTACACAGAATTTGACGTAGCGTTGGATGGTGTAGTAGCGGGTGACCAAATAGAATTATGGCATAGGTCTGCTGATGGTAGTGGTGGACAAGTTACTGGTAATGGTCAGACTTTATATGCTAAAAACTTCGAAGTGTATTCAGATGTACCCAATGCACCAAAACACGTAGCACATCAGTATGGATTTACTTTAGAAGATGGTAACGCTCTCTTTGGTACTAGGTCAGTAACTACTACAAATGTTGGTGGTGCTACTTTTGCTCCTAACTCAGTAGGTAGAACAGTTTTAAATCTTGGTTCTGTAAACTACACATCAGAAATTGACGTTGTACGACTTTTTAATCAAAACGGTGAAGTAGGTGATATAAGAACAAATGGTAGTGGAGCTTCATTTAATAGTGCTTCTGATTATCGTTTAAAAGAAAACGAAGTTACTTTATCTAACGCATTAACAAGGTTAAATAACTTAAAACCTTATAGATTTAATTTTAAAGCAGACTCTGATACCACCTTAGATGGGTTTTTTGCACACGAAGTACAAGATGTAGTACCAGAAGCAGTATCAGGTACAAAAGACCAGATGAAACCAATACAATATCAACCTGGTGATGATATACCTGAAGGTAAACAAGTATATGATGTAAAAGAATACTCAACAACCGAAATAGACCCACAAAAACTGGATGCTTCAAAACTTGTACCTTTAATGGTAGCGGCTATACAAGAACTATCAGCACAAAACGAGGTACTAACAACAAAAGTAGAAGCTTTGGAAAAATAAGTAATATTTATTTAAAAGAGGTTTTATGAAATACGCTTTTCTCATTCCCATATACAATACCATAAGTGGTAGATTGTTACCACAATTCTTACATCTTCAAGATTGGTGTCGTAGTTTAGATGGAGAGATATTTACCGTTGTTGGTAGGACGCATGTGGATGCTAGAAATTGGTTATGTACGAATGGTGGTGGTTATGCGAACCCAACAAAATTAATTGACAATTTCGATAATTTGGTGTGGATAGACGCAGACCAACAATTTAACTATCAACAACTCTGTACACTATTAGAGAGTGGTGATGATTTTTGTAGTGGTTGGTACATAAAAGAAATGAGTGGACTTGCGATGGTAGCAGATTGGGATGAGGACTACTTTGAATCTAATTTACATATGAAGTTTTATCATCAAGATGAGATTAGACAAAGGGAAGAACCATTTGAAGCAAGTTATTGTGGTTTTGGATTCACAAAGGTCGCATCAAACATCATAAGAGAGTTAGAATATCCTTATTTCAGACAAAGAATGGTAACCATCGGTGACCATAGTGAGAATTGTAGTGAGGATGTCTCATTCTGTCTTGATGTTTGGGAAAAATGTGGTATAAAACCAACAATTTTACCACAATTAAGGGTAAATCATTTAAAAGAAATGTATATTTAATATATTTATATAAAATAGGAAAAAATTATGTATCGTATAGTAAAACAACTTCATCCAGCACCAAGTTCAAGTGCAGACCCATATTGGGCATCAAGAGATGTATACGTTGCAAAGTTGAGTGGTAGCGCAGAGCAGGTTTGGGAGTACAGTACTCAAGCAGCGGCTACCGCTAAAATGAATGAATTAGAAGCGGCTGATTCAACCGAAAGAAAATATAAAGTTATTTTAGTCTAACAAGTATATACTTATATATTAGTAAACAGAAACAGTTATAGGAGAATAATATGTCAGAAGACGTAAATATAAAAGAAACACCTTTGTCTGAAAGTGAAAAAGAACAACTATCTGAAGTGGTTCAACTTAGTCAACAACTACAGAGTGCCTTTGGTAATCTATCGATAAGAAAAATCCAAATTGAATCAGAGGAAGAAGTTTTAAAACAAGAACTTTCTAAGAAAAATCAAAAAGAAGCCGAAATTTCACGTAAAATAAATGAAAAGTATGGTGTCGGTTCGGTTGATTTACAAAAAGGTGTTTTTATAAAACAAGATTAATTATGGCAGAAAAAATAAAATTTAATGACGAAGAGTTAAAACAACTAGAATCATTACAGAACGACTACTCACAAAAACAGGTGGAGTTAGGTCAAATTCACGTACAAAGATTGTTACTTAACCAACAATTAGCAGAATTACAAAACCGTCAATCAGAGATAGAACAGCAGTATATAGAAATACAAGGTAGAGAAAAACAAATGGTTGATGTACTTAACGAAAAGTATGGTGCAGGTCAATTAGATCCTGAGACTGGTGTTTTTACCCCTACAAAATAAAAAAAAGTGTCCTAAAAGGTGTTTTTAGGATATTTTTTAATATTTATTGTAGACATTTACTTTAATATCAACTAATTAGGAGATTACCGATGGCTGAAAGAATCGTCTCGCCAGGTGTATTTACAAGAGAAAAGGATTTATCCTTTCTACCACAAGGCATAAGTGAAATAGGTGCAGCTATCATCGGGCCAACCGAGAAAGGCCCTGCATTCACACCAACACAAATAACAAGTTTTCAAGAGTTTGAAGAAATTTTTGGAAACTTAGACCCAAGATTTTACACACCATACGCTGCTGAGGCATATCTTAAAAGCGCTGGTGTAGTTACAATCGTTAGAGTTTTAGGAATCGGCGGATATCTAGCTGATACTATAGAGCTTAGAATACAAAGTAGTGGTTCTGGTTATTCAGAATTCACACAATCAATCGCCGTATTAGCACCATCACTTGGTTCAAGCGGTGGTGGTGACTTATCAAAGTCAAAACTTGTCTCATCAACATCATCCGCTACATCATTTGATTTGGTTGTAAGTGGTAGTAACGTGACTGAAAGAACCTATTCTTTATCATTCGATACAGGTAGTTCAACGCATATAAGTAAGGTATTCAGTTCAAGTCCTTTATCGACCAAAGCTAACGGAGCAGCTGGTGAGGTATACGTATACAAGAATTATAAAACTAGACCATTTGATGTAGTAGGTGAGACAGGTGTCGCACTCGCAACTATGTCAGCTTCCATTTCGGTTACTGACAATGGTTTAGATTTTAAGAGTGGAACAAATACTGTCGACGATGGTGGTGATGCTTCAGATACAACATGGACTGGTAATAAGGACTTCCAATTTGCAAGAACACCTTATATTCAATCCCAAAACTTATCTGGCGCTAGAGAAGATTTATTCAGAGTATACTCAAGAAGTCATGGAACTGACGTAAATTCTAAATTTAAAATAGCTATTTTAGATATTGTTAGAGCAGATGATGTTGCTGGTTCAGACTTTGGTACATTTGCTATACAGGTTAGAGTACATAATCCAGATGGAATTGATGATGACACAATCTTAGAGACCTTTAATAAGTTAACATTTGACCCATTATCACCAAACTTCTTTGCTAGAAGAATCGGTGATAGATATTCAGTCATTGATGATAATGGTAAAAAGACAGAATATGGAACATTTCCAAATGTAAGTAAACATATTAGGGTCGCAGACTTTAAAAACCTCGTAAAAGATGGTCAATTTAAGTTAGATAAAGCTTTAGTACCTATGGGACATGGTAAATTACAAAACCCAACACCAGGTGGTACTACAGTTCCAACTGCAGTAACTCAATCTAATCAGTTAACAACTGGCGGTATTTATGACCAAAATATTTTCTACGGATTTAATTTCGCAAATGAAATCTCAAGACAATATCTTGCTCCAATTCCATCATCAGCAACACCAGGTAGTAACGTTACCATGAGTCTTGAAGACCAATTTGGAACAGACGAGGCTACAGAATTAGGTGTATCAACATTTGCAGATGCTACAGAACAGATTTCGTTGACAAACTCAGCTTTACAACAAAGAAAGTTCATAGTACCTCTACAATTTGGTTTTGATGGAAAAAATCCAGCAATAGATTCAAAAACCGCAACAGATATAGTAAATACAAATACGCAAGGATTTGATTTATCATCAACAACTGCTAGTGGTTCTGTCGCATTTAAAAGAGCGATTAACACCATTTCAAATCCAGATGAGGTTGATATAAATCTATTGGCTATACCTGGTGTGATTCACGGATTACACTCGACTGTAACAAACCATGCTATATCAAAGATGGAAGCAAGGGCAGATGCGTTTTACATAATGGACGCAGCTGGATGGAGTGATACAATCGAAACTGTCAAAAATACAATAGTAAATCTTGATACTAATTACGCAGCTGTTTACTACCCATGGGTACAAGTTGTTGATTCAAGCACAGATAGTCCAGTATGGGTTCCCCCATCAACTGTATTACCAGGTGTTTATAGTTTCAATGATAGTGTCGCACATGAGTGGTTTGCACCAGCCGGTTTGACAAGAGGTGGTTTGACGGATGTATTACAAGCTAATGGAAAATTGACACACGCTGAAAGAGATGATTTATATGAGGCAAGAATAAACCCAATCGCTTCATTCCCAAATCAGAACGTGGTGGTATTCGGACAGAAGACACTTCAATCAAAACCATCAGCGTTAGATAGAATCAATATTAGAAGATTGTTGATTAGACTTAGAAAGTTTATCGCATCATCTTCAAGATTCTTGGTGTTCGAACAAAATACACAGGCAACAAGAAACAGATTCCTAAATATTGTGAATCCTTTCTTAGAGTCAGTACAATCCAATAGTGGATTAAGTGCTTTCAGAGTTGTCATGGATGATTCGAATAACACACCAGATGTTGTTGATAGAAATCAGTTGGTAGGTCAGATATTTATCCAACCTACAAGAACCGCAGAGTTTATAGTGTTAGACTTTGTTGTTCAACCAACAGGCGCTTCATTTCCTGAGTAATTCAGTAACATAAATCGAAAAACATTAAGCCCCATTTAACGATGGGGTTTTTTGTTTGACGTTTTTGTCGAAAATATTTTAACATGATATTTATTAATGAGTATCAAAGAAATGACTTTTTGGAGACAATGAATGGCTACATTAGACCCTAATGAAATAATGTTTACCCCTTTCGAACCGAAAACTAAAAATCGGTTCATTATGTATATTGATGGAATACCAGCGTATCTGATAAGGGCAATGAACAGACCACAACTTCAGTTTGAAGAGATAGTTTTAGACCATATTAATGTGAAAAGATATGTCAAAGGTAAAGCTGCATGGCAACCTATTGATATCACATTATACGACCCGGTTGTACCAAGTGGGGCGCAATCAGTTTTAGAGTGGATTCGTTTAGGTCACGAATCTGTAACAGGTCGTGATGGTTATTCAGATTTTTATAAAAAAGATATAACCTTTAATTTGTTAGGGCCAGTTGGTGACGTTGTTGAGGAATGGTTACTAAAAGGAACCTATATTGAGAACGCTAACTTTGGTGATTTAGATTATGCATCAAGTGACCCAGCTGAAATTACCCTAACACTTAAATATGACTACGCAGTCTTACAATTCTAATAGGAGAATAAAATGAGTGAATGGATAGCAGCAAATTGGGAGTATGTTTTAGTAGCATTCTACGCAATTGAAAAGATTGTAAAACTTACACCAACAAAATATGATGATATCTTATTTGATGCGGTTCTTAAACCAATCAAAGAAAAAATGATGCCATCAAAATAAAATAGTTTTTCAGAATAAAAGGTTATAATTATAATTGGTTTTAAAATTATTCAAAGGAGTAAAAATAAATGTCTGAGTACAAGTTCCCTACTGAAATAGTAGAGCTTCCGTCAAAAGGTCATTTTTACGTCAATGGACACCCCCTATCATCAGGTAAGGTAGAGATAAAATATATGACAGCGAAAGAAGAAGATATCTTATCGTCAGAAAATTTAATCCGTCAAGGTGTAGTAATAGACAAACTATTGGAAGCATTAATAGTAGACAAGTCAATAAAAGTAAATGATTTATTAACAGGTGATAAAAACGCTATCATGGTAGCCACTAGAATATTAGCTTATGGAAAAGAGTATAATTTTGAGTATGGTGGTGTAGAACAATCAGTTGATTTAACAGAATTATCAAATAAAGAGGTAGACCTAAGTAAACATACTAAAGGCATCAATGAGTTTGATTTTAAGTTACCCAACTCAAAAAGAGAGGTAAAGTTTAAATTACCAAATGGTCACGACGAAGCTGCGATTGATGAAGAGGTTAAAGCCATGAAAAAAGTTAATGAGACTGTTTCAACAGACTTAACGACCAGATTCAAAAA